>Ga0255055_10000069_pt1 | contig 72690 bp, 78 predicted proteins | sample JV7_2_27_MG_FD_188633 | JGI IMG/M metagenome (GOLD analysis project Ga0255055, IMG submission 188633) | Seawater microbial communities from Jervis Inlet, British Columbia, Canada - JV7_2_27 | ecosystem: Environmental > Aquatic > Marine > Inlet | place: Canada: British Columbia | collected... | reverse complement strand
GGCCACCAACCGCAATTTAAAGCAACTGGTAGATCAGGGCGGCTTCAGACAGGATTTATTTTATCGCATCAACGTCATACCGATCACGGTACCACCGTTAAGAGAGCGGGTGGGCGATATCCCATTACTGGCCGAATCCTTTTTTCGTCGAATTCAACTCAAAAATGATAAAAAAATCCAGGGTATTACCAGGGAAGCCATGGAGCTATTGATGACATACACCTGGCCGGGTAATGTCAGGGAACTCAAAAGCGCCTTTGAATATGCCTTTGTTACCTGCCAAGAGTCCATGATAGAACCGAATCATTTCCCCCCGACCATCTACCAGGGGTCCAAGCCTTTGAAAACTAAGAAAAAAACACCATTAAACCGGGCAGAAATGAAGAAAAAACAACTGATCGAAGCCCTTGAAAAGGCGGAGGGCAATCAGTCCCGGGCAGCCGATCTCCTGGGCGTCTCCCGGGTCACGGTCTGGAACCGGATGAAACGCTTTGGCATTACTGCAAATCGAAAAATCAATGGCTAATTTCGTGGCATGAGATTTGCTTTATTGTTTGTTGAGGGGTTCTATGTTGGTATGCCTCTTTAATTCTTATCTATCTCCTCCTAATTAAATCGGCCCTTGGGGGTGGTCCCCAGGGGCTGATTTTTTGCCAACGGCTGAAAGAAATGAAGGCAAATAATTTGGACTTGTTAAAAAAATTCTTAAACTGGCTGCAAAATGGAGCCGTCAAATCGGCCGCATCTGCTACCAACTGTCCGACATGACAGGTTAGGACTCCAAAATCCCACCAGGTGGTGGTAAAAAAAGACCGGTCGAAAAAACCTGAGCCGCCCGGTTAGCTTGCCGATGCTCCCGCCGCCTTAGTGCATTCCGGTAGACTCGATATCTAAATGAAGGCTACAAGATAATCGCTTTTGGGTGGCATTATTTATGTTGCGGGGTATGGCAAATCAACCATTGGATTGCGGTTGCTGCGCTTGCCGCGCTCACACTTTTTTTATTTCGATGGTTTGAAAGAAAAAATCTTTAGGAATCAAGTCTCTTTTAAGAATTAACTTTAACAAAAGGAGGATGGGTATGGCAGAAGAAATGGAAATAGGTTGTGCCCGACCCACAGGAGGACCGGTCGGAGAGGCTGTTGATGAACAAACAGCAAAGGAAACCAAACCAATCAGAGAGGTTACAGCCATGATACAAGTCGGAAAAAAAGCGCCGGATTTCGCAGCTCCTGCATATCAACAAGGAAAGTTCGTCTCGGTAAAACTTTCAGAATACTTAGGCAAATGGGTGCTGCTTTGTTTCTACCCTGGTGATTTCACCTTCGTCTGAGCAACCGAAATTTCGGCAGTTGCCGAAAAATACACCGAATTTCAAAAGCTGGGGGTAGAAATTATTTCAATGAGCATCGACAGTGTTTTCGTTCATAAGATGTGGGACGACAAAGAGCTCTCTAAAATGGTTGAAGGCGGCGTTCCTTTTCCAATGCTGTCCGATGCGGGCGGAAAAGTCGGATCTGTTTATGGCGTCTATGATGAAGATGCAGGTGTTGAGACTCGAGGGAGGTTCATAATTGATCCGGAAGGGGTCGTACAAGGCTACGAAGTCCTAACACCTCCTGTAGGACGAAATGTTAATGAAACCATACGCCAAGTTCAGGCTTTCCAATTGGTTAGGGAAAGCAAGGGCAAGGAGGCAACACCATCAGGCTGGAGTCCAGGAAAAGTAACGCTGAAACCCGGACCGGATCTGGTGGGGAAAGTCTGGAAAGTATGGAAGACAGAGATGGCCTTTGACTGATGGTTAAGAAATGAAGTGGTTGGTCAAGTCATCCGATTCTCGAAACTTGCATTGAGAAAGCAATTTTGAATACCGCATTGATGAATCACTAAAAATAGACTGGACCAGAGACATTTTTGATCGTCTGCTGGCGGCGGAAGCCGCAGCAAAAGGAGCCGGATTTATCAGCGCAGATGCGCATATAAGAACCAATCTTAAACAAGCGATCTGGTAGCATACCCGATATTAGTTCAGCCCGCCACAGCGACTTTCTCCCGGCGCCACTTCGAGAAACCACCTCATTCGGGCGATGTCTAATGGTGCTAATTAATGATAAGCACATGGTTTTATAAATTAAGCTTGTGTTTGTTCAGTTTCCTATACCAGGAACCCCGCCAGTTATTAAAATAACAAAATGGTTCCCTTTATTAAAATTTGTTCCGATAATCTGTCATTGCGAGGAGTCTAACGACGAAGCAATCTTTTGGAAAACCTGAGGGATTGCTTCGCTTCGCTCGCAATGACTTTTGAAAGATTCGCTAAGTCAATCGGAACATATTTTTGGCAATTACTATAAACGACAAATAAAAATTGGCAGACGACAAAGGGCTCTATGTATTCAAGTAAGACTCTTGCTCACGGCTCATCACCGCGCCACACTTCGGACATTGCATTTCAGAACAGGGGGTACCCATTTGATGGGGCACTTTTAGGCCGCATGCGGGACAAGCACAATCTCCACCCGGGCCCGCTCCAAGGCCGCCGCCTCGTCCACGGCCGCCAGTACCGCCTTGACCTCTGCCAGTCCCCGCTCCCTGACCGCGGGGTCCGGTCCCATTTTTTCTAGGCATCTTGCTCACCTCCAGTTTTTCTCGATGAATAACCATCGGAATACCACCCGCCGCCTTTTAATTCGAAGATACAGCGAGATAGAATTTTTTTGGCTTTCTGGTGACACTTCGGGCACTTTATTTCTTTTGTGCCTATTTTAACGAATTTCTCTGTAATTGTGCCATTGGGACACTTAAATTCATAAATCGGCATGAACAGGGTCCTCAAAGTTGAAGAAAGGTTATCGGAAATCTTTGGCAGATATGATCTCCCGGCTCTTAATCGGATAAAGTGCCACCGCAAACTCCCTTTTTAAATGATAACCGTTGGAGCCTTGTGGGCATCCGGTGGTTTGTCATGTAGGTGTTGAAGTTGGGTGGCACCTTAATTATTAAGTAAGATTGAATTACCTTATTCATACAATTCTCTTTGAGGGTTCCTTTCACGCATTTTTATCAAATAGGCCAAGGATGCCATAAAGGTATCTGATGTAAACGGCTTTTCGATGAACCCCTGGACTTTTAACTTCCTCGCCTCTGAAACAACATTATCATTGCGATAGGCAGTAATCAGTATTTTCATTGCACCCGACTGGGTATTATGAATTCGTTTAAAAAAATCCAGACCATCCAAACCCGGCAATTTGTAATCCACAATAATAAGACCAAAGGCCTGGTCCTCGAGCGCTGCTAGGCCTTCTTCGGCAGTCTCGAGGGCCAGCAAATCACACCCCTCGGCCTCAAAAAAAATCTTCAGTGAATCACGGATCCACTCATCATCGTCGATGAGTAAAATTTTCATTTCTCTGATTCTGCTAAATATATCCATTTCAGGCCTTTAAATTTCAGTTACGGTTATGGCCCCTTCTTGACAGACTTCAACGCAGCTTTCACAACCGACACATTCTTCTGCTTTGACCGGCACTGATTTTTCATCCTTGCGAATAAAATTCGGATTTAAATATCTTTTTAAAACAATCTAGATAGCATAATGCATGCCAATTCGAATCAAAAATTTAATTACATAAATTTCAGATATTTATACTGGATGACGCCGCTAGACCACTTAATTAATTAGCTGGATTTAGAAAAATTAAGAACGATGTCTTCGCAATATTTCAAACCTTATAGAAGCCGGAATTACTTTAAATTCATCATCAGTGGGATGGGTACGTGCAATTTAATTTTTATTCAAATTTTATGATTCTTCCAACGCCCACATCGATATATCTATTGCCATATTCAATTTTAAACAATTGTCTGGCCAAATCTCCTGAACAATGACAGGGGCCAACATATCTCACACCCAATTTTTTAATTTTAGAAATTATTTCTTCGATCACGGGCTTGCTCGTACCCGTCAAATGAAATCCGCCCATTACCAGCAGCACGTCATCTCCGATTAAATTTTTGGCTGCTTTTACAATTTTTACAATTCCCGGATGCGCACATCCGGTTATTAAAATGATGCCTTTGTCCGTATAGATGATCAATGATTGTTCCTTTATCCACATTCCAAGTTCACCCGTAGAATAAACGCTTTTGCATATCAGCGCGGGGTCCTGAATCACACTGGGTTGCACCCCGGACTTTGCCAGATAGGCCTTAAACCGAGCGGGAAACGAAGCCGGAAAAAATACGGTCACTTTTTTATTTTGTTGGAGAAACCCTTCTAATCCACCGACATGATCGCCATGAATGTGAGATAAAACAACAAGATCTATTTCTTTGGGATTTATGCCCAGTTTTTTCATATTTGCCAACAATATCGTGCTGTTTCCACCGGTATCAAATAGAATCGTTTTCTCGGTTCCTTCAATCAGACAGGAAAACCCCCAGGCGGTGGCTAATCCTTCTTTATATGGATTATTATCGTAAGCAATTGTGAGGCTGATATTTTCCAAAGGTACTGTTGACATATCTCCGGAGGTGTTATTCATAAGATGCACCTCATCTGCGTTTCCCGATCTGGAGAAAAAATTTTGGGTTAAAATCGAGACACTTACAATCAACAATAAAAAAAATAATAGGCTTGATAATTTTTTCACTTTAATTTCCGGTTCATATGTCTCCATCCCGACCCATGAGCGCAATCGTCTTTTCCGATTGTCTCTTAAAATGTACCTGCATCTTACGGTAGTTCCTTAGCATTGCTTCTTTAATGGAAGTGTCATGCAAGACAGCCGCCGGGTGCTGCAATGGGATGATCTTTTGGTCACCTAATATTAGAACCTGACCATATACTTTGCGGAACTCGGATTTCGCAGGAATCTGAACTCCGTATTTCTCCAGAACGAATCGGGTGGCATAATATCCCAGCGGGGCCAAAATCTTTGGACCGATCAGCTCTATCTCCCTGTCAAGATACGGACCGCAGCTGGCAATCTCATAGGATTTCGGTTTTCGGTTTTTCGGCAGCATACATTTTATGAGATTCGTCATATAAATCTCCTCGCGGTGGATATGAGTTGCGCCAAGCAATTCATCGAGGACTTTGCCCGAAGGTCCGATAAACATTCTCCCTTCCTGATCTTCATGCTCTCCGGGTGCCTGGGCGATAAGCATAAGTTCAGCACGCAAATGTCCTTCCCCACAAAGAGAGTTTTTCCTGGTCTCAGCCAGTCTGCATTTGTGGCATCTCTTTATCTCATCATTTAGATTCTTGATCCAATTTTCGATTTGCACACCGGATCCTCCATGCCTGAAACCTCATTTTCTATAATATTGAACGTTTTCACAGGGCTCAACGCATAACCCCATCAATCCTGGTTCCGCATTCAGGACACTTTCCATTTCGCAAACGATTTTGAATGACAACCATCCCGTGGCGTTGTATGAGTAAGGCGTAGCAGGAATAGCAGTGCGTATTTTCACCTTCTGTATCCACTAGGTTGCCGGCGTAAACATATCGCAACTTCTCTTCCATGCCGATTTCACGCGCGCGGCGAAGCATGGCCAACGGAGTGGGAGACCGATTTTGAAGCTTATAGGCGGGATGGAACCTTGTGACGTGCCACGGAATATCAGCGCCGATGTTTTTTAAAAAATGCGCTATGTTTCGCAATTCTTCTTCTTTATCATTTATCCCGGGAATAATGAGTGTTGTGACTTCAACCCACACACCAAGGGTTTTCATCAGGCGGATGGTTTCCATCACCGGTTTAAGCCGGCCCCCACAGAGGCTCATGTAAGTCTTGTCATTAAAGCTTTTGAGGTCGATGTTAATGCCATCTAAATACGGCCCAATTTGACGGGCAGCTTCGGCACTCAAATATCCGTTGCTTACAAAAATATTTTTCATTCCCGCCTTTCGGGCAAGGATGCTGGTGTCGTATGCAAATTCGTAGAATACGGTGGGCTCGTTGTATGTGTATGCGATCGTTTCGCATTTAGCAGCTTTTGCGGCCGCTACAATCTGCTCAGGTGTATAGTCTTCACCGATAATCTGGCCTTTGTGTTCATGAGGATACTGGGAGATATCAAAGTTCTGACAATGTTGGCAGTGAAAGTTGCAACCCACTGTTCCTATAGAAAATGCCTTTGAGCCAGGCAAAAAATTGAACAAAGGTTTTTTTTCAACAGGATCGATTTTGGCAGTAATTATTTTACCATATACAAGGCTGTACAATCTTCCCCGGATGTTTTTTCTCACGCCGCAAATGCCAAATTCGCCATCCAGTATTTTGCAGCGATGATTGCACAGGTTACATTGTACTCTGTTTCCGCGCAGCGGTTTATAAAACACGCCTTCTTTCATTGTCATGCATAGACGGGGTTGTTAACTTTGTCAGTTTCACAATCTCATCCACCATCTTGTTGAATTCCCGGGCAATGAGAAGCTCCTTATTATCAAGAAGGCTGATATCTCCCGCATCGCCCTCCTTTACCACTTCGAGCTCAAGGGGCAGCGTTGCCAACAGTTTTAAGTTCTCTTTTTTGGCAGTTTCCTTTCCGCCGCGGGTTTTAAATACATCGATAATTTTGCCGCAGTAGGGACACTTTAAACCGCTCATATTTTCCACCAGGCCCAAAATTTCCATCTTGACCTGGCGGCAAAAGTTAATGGATTTTCTCACATCCGCTAACGAAACCTCCTGGGTGTGGTGACAATCAGAGCCTTGGCATCGGAGATGGTCTGGGCTACGGTCAGGGGTTCATCGCCCGTGCCCGGCGGCGAGTCGATAACCAGATAATCCAAATAGCCCCACTCAATATCAGATATAAATTGTTTGATCGCCCCGATTTTAAGCGGTCCTCTCCAGATGGTCGCTGCGTCTTTGTTTTCACCCAAAAGGGTTTCAATTGAAATCACTTCCATATTCGGAAGGAATTTGACGGGCAGCATTTTTCCTTCTCGCCCACCAAAACCAAGACTGCCGCTCAGACCCAGGATACGCGGAATACTGGGACCATGAAGGTCCACATCCATGAGACCGACCAAGTATCCCCTTTTCGCCAGGGCCACGGAGAGATATGCGGCGACGCTACTTTTCCCGACTCCGCCTTTGCCGCTCATGACCAGGATTTTATTCTTAATATGGCGCAACGTTTCTGCAATTTCTTTGTTTTGCTTTTCCATCTGCGCTTGGCGAGTTTCAGCATCGAATTTTTCGCTTTTCTTTGGCATTGGTCATGTTCTCCTTCTTATGAATGAATTTCAGTGTTCTTCGACTTTCCGGTTTCTTTATGATCTAACCGCCTTGACCGCGACAAACCCGCCGTGCCCATGACCATCGCAAAGCGGTTCGATCTCTTGAATCTCATTTAATGGTTTTGACAGGGTCTGCCCCCAGGTTGGGTCAAAAAATCCTGTATCGCTAAGAAGTTTTTCCACCTCCGAGGCCGAATAAAACCTTGCTTCACGGTAAAAAACGTTTTCAGCCTGATGTGTCAAATAATGTTGACCAAGTGTGCTGGCCCGATCGACGAAACCGATAATGAGAGGTGCTGCGGGTTTCAATATCCGGTGGGCCTCATTCAGCATGGCTTTGGGATCATCCACAAAGCAGATGGTGGTAACGACGAGACCGTAGTCGAAGACCGCATCCTTGAAGGGCAAAGCCTCGGCAATTCCTTGGATGCCTGAAACGCCTCTTTCGACGGCATAGGCAAGCATAGCCCTGGAAGGATCGACACCGACCGTGACCCCAAGGGGAGCAGCAAAACGACCGGTTCCGGCACCGATTTCGAGCCCCAGACCCTTCCAGGGCAATAAGGCACGGACGGCCAGCAACTCAGAGTGATAAGCTGCCGGGTTGCGCGTGAACCACGCTTCATAACGACGATGGTAGGTATTAAAAGGATCACTTCTAGATCGGGTCATGATAGCACTTATTTTCTTTCAAACTACAATTACATATCTGGCTGGAATTTAAGAGTGCCCCTCTTCATAAGTGCCCATTTGTGCTTCCAAACAATCGCAATACGTATCAAACATAAAGTACATGCATTTGTCTGAAGATGATGATTTTTTATAGAATCGGCATTTTTTTTGCTCGTCCACACTGCTTGCTGAGCAGACAGAAATGAGATCTCCTTTACAAAAACATACCTTTTTGGTGTTCTGTACCATCATCTCTTCACCTAATATGGTCAACTATGCAAATCTACTGTTTTGAAAGAGCGTCTATGTTTTACTAATGCTTTTGCATCAAATATGCCAGCAACTCGAAAAAAAATATCACATTAAATCAAACCGTTAATACGACTAACCGTGTATCAAGTTTTTATCCCAAATTGGATTTTGAAATATTTCGAATTTTTTGTAGAAAAAATTCTAATTAATTATCAACGCGAACAATTTCTTCAAAGGCATTAAGATCTAGTCACAGCCCCAGGGCAAAAAGAATTCCTCCAATGGCAAGACCAAAAGCAAGATTAAAAAGTTTGATCAATACAGAATCCTTTAGACTGTATGATAAAAGCGGGAGCATTCCATGTCCGTCCTGGACAAAAGATGTCGTAAACAGCACAGAAAAGGGCACTAATCCCTGAGCATACATCATGACAAATATCAGGTGCGGCCCGGATTCAGGTACGACCCCAAGGAGTGCACCAATTGCTAATACCCAAAGCATGTGTTGATGAATGACGGCGTCGAGATCCCAAAATTTAAGACCGAGATCTAGCAAGAGCAAAGCTCCGAAGCTCCACAAAAAAACGCGGAAAAGGTGGCGTTTGAAAATGTGGTCCCAGATGTGGTCATGAAAATAATGTTCGGGGACAACCACTGTAATGTATAAGGCGCAAATGGAAAGGGCAGCGAATGTGATCCGCTTCCAATTCCAAATTGCCGGACCGAGAACACCCAAAGAGACGAAAATCAGGAAAGAAACGATCAATGCAAGGAGCAAAAATCGAGTAAAAGATAATGAACGCAAATTGCCGGTAAAATTCTTCGGCCGGAAGATATCAGCCACATTTTCTTGTTGTTCTGATTCAGCAAGGCACTGCTCGCAATGCCCCTCGAGGCAGGTTTCACATGGGGTAATTTTTAAAATCTTAACAAGCCTATCACTGACCCAGGCAAATAGGATTCCGCAAAAAAACAACAATACAAAAAGTACAAGACCGGTGCCTGGAAACTGCACCAACATGACAAAGGCCTCGTCGCCTGAAGTGGCGATCATTCCCCCCACGATCGCGCCAAAGCTGATCACCCCGTGTACATAAAGGCTTACGTTCATAAAAGCGCCCAGGCATCCCGGCGTGGAGCCCAGGAAAGCGGCCAATGTATATTGCCGCCAGAGTCCACCTTTCATGATTTCAGACATGCGCCTTTTGCTTGCGGCATCGATAAAATCAACCAGCAGCATCATGACGAACACAAAAAAGGTGATCATCAGGGCATGCTTTAAAACGGATATAATCTCCATACCTATTTCGAAAATTTTCAAATATTATGAAATTAACCGCGACAATTTCACCTGGGTCATAGAACTGGCAGGTGCCAAAGGAAGACATTTTTAAGAGAGTGTTCTTGCTTGTATTTTATTAAATAGGATTCTCAATTTGTTTTTTTAAACAATTCTGACAAACCGCAGGTCCTTTGCCATTGCGAAATTCACGAATAAATTGCTGGTATCCCTTGTGATGCCAGATTGTGTTTAAAGATTCCTGCTGGATTTTCCCAAAAGATAAATTTTGCTGAACATATGTTTGCCCATTGATGTAGTAAACATTTTCTCCCTGCACCGGCACCTGTTTCATGACGCAGGGCGATAGACTACCATCGGAACCCACGACAACCGCCTTCGGTATATTTTCACCGCAGAAAAAATTATTTTGCACCGGTGATACAATATGGAAATGTACGTCCGCACCCTGATTCACAGCCTCTCTTCTGACTTCAAGCAAACGGTCTTTTAATTCTGAATATTCTTCTTCTCCGCGGGCGAGAATAGATTCTCTTTCCATTTCCGGACTGACGACATAGGACAATGAACTGACAACGGTTTGGGCCGCACCTGTATTTCTTAAAAATTCCGGAAGCTTTTCTAAATCGTCAAAACCGGATCGAAGTAACATATAAGCAATATGAATTTCAGGATTATCGGCCCCATATTTCTCTTTGGCTCTGTGGATTTCCTGCATACACTCTAAAACCTTTTTAATACGAGTTCCCTTGCGTATCTTATCATTTTTTTCATCAACCCCAGCCAGTGAAAAACCTATTATATCAAGGCCTTGATCGACAATTTTTTCTATTAATTCCCGGTCAAGTAAAGTTCCATTCGTGGTGGTTCCCACCGTGCAGCCGGCCTCTTTGGCGATCTTTAACATTTCAAAGAACCTGGGATGGGTAAAAGGATCCCCCCATCCCTGCAAATAGATAAGTTTCGCTTTGCCAAAGGCAGGAATAAGATTCCGGAATGCCTCTACCGATAGAAATCTGTTTTGCCAATTCGCCCGATAAACAAAATGGGGGCAATAGATGCACTCAGCATTACAGTATGAGCTGATCTCCACTTGAATCCAATCAAGGTATGGATAGCCTTTTTGAAATATGTGGCCTAAAAACATAAGTTATAATACAAAATCATGTGATTAATTTGATTGGTCAGATTAAAAAGAGGATTACTATTGAATTGCACCTGAAGTTACCTCATTTTTACAGAATTGACAAAAAGATCATCAACAATTTCAAAATTATTTTCTCGGGCATCGGTGTTCATCCTGATCAATAAAGAAGTTTACAATAGTGTCGAAGCTGAGAAGACACCTCGCGATTAAAAAATCAGGGCTCATTTATTTTGTGTCTTCCTCAAATAGGGTCGTCATTGTTGTTCCTCATTACCAAAATCGGACAATCTGCGCTCTGCAAAAGACGCGCAGCAACACTTCGGCACATGACCCGATACGAACCGTCCAGGCCATGACTTGCTAACGCAATGAGGTCGACGTCATCTTTTTCCGCAACGATCAAAATTGTTCCCGCAACAGGGCCATAACCGATATAATGTTTGGTCTCGATTCCTTTATCTTGAAATCTTTTCTCTATACCTGTCAAATAAGATTCCACTTGCCGTTTTCGCTGTTTTTGTTGGTGATTTGTCGACTCTTCAATGACTTCATCATAACCTAACATAAGGGGTTCTTCCTGAACCTGCAGCAGAAGAACTTTTGCTCCGAATCCCTTGGCCATATCCTCAACAGGGCTCAAAATTGCCTCTGCCCGCTCCGACCCATCCAAAGGGACCAGTATTTTTTTATACATGCGACCTCCTATGAAGCGCTATTTCCAATCTATTTTTTCTCTATAATTTACCAAGAGCATAAAATATGCCAAAAGAGAGGAATATAAATTTATACTGTTATTTCAAATGCTTGACAGGGCGGACATTTTTGAGGTGCGCAGTAGTGAGGCAAAATTTAGAAAAATTTCGAATTGAATTTCTTAAAATTTAAAATCCAGGAGAAAATTCACGGTTGTTCCGACAAAAATAACGGTAATCAACATAACCCCAATTGCTTTTAAGCCGTCACGCAGTTTTAGTTCGCGAAACAGGATGACAAACGTGGCGGTGCAGGGGAAAAACATTGCAAGAATCACACTTCCGGTGATGAGCTGATGGGTTGTCAGTTCAAGAGGGGCTAACATGCCGATTGCGACGTCTTTTCTTAGTATTCCAATCAGCAAAGGTACAATCGCTTCTTCCGGCAAGCCCCAAAGCCTTGTGACGACAGGTGCTGTAAGGTAAGCGATTTGTTCAAAAACTTTAAAGACATATAATAAATTAACGAAGAGAATGGCGACCATAACAACCGGTAAAGCTTCCCTGAGAAATCCCCAAACCCGTATCCACATCTTGGAACACAGCGCAAGGAAACTGGGTGTTCGGTAAGGAGGGATTTCTATCAGCAGCTCGGGAAGAAAGCCTCTGGTTGTGTACCTCAAAACAAGTCCGATCATCATCCATGTGAGAAAAAGGATACCGTAAACCAAAAGCATCGGCCCGATTCCGCGTTTGCCGACGAGACCGATAATCATTGCCTGAAGGGCCGCGCAGGGAACAGCGATAGAGATCAGGGTAGCCGTGATAAATCGCTGGCGCCTGCTTTCCAAAATCCGGGTCGCCATCACCCCGGGTACGTTGCACCCTAATCCCAAAAGGGTGGGGATTATCGCGTAGCCATGAAGACCGAGCCAATGCATGACGTTATCCAGAAAAATGGCAAGGCGTGGCAGGTAGCCGGTATCTTCAAGCAGAGAAAGAACGAGATAAAAGCTAAAAATATAAGGCAACACCACTCCCAACGGGATGAATAAGCCAGAAGTCAGAAGACCGAAGGACTGGCTGAAGTCTATTTCTCCATTGATGAGTGTCCCGATGAGAAGTTGATGCAGGAAACTAGCCTCCTGCAGCAGGTTGGATAACTTCATCATGAGTGGCTTCCACGCTACGTCAAATAGGCGCTCGGTGCCAAATGGCAGCACAATCCACGGTTCCCCAAAGATTCCAATACCTCCGCCGATGAGAAACTCACCGATAATGCGGACAAAAGCAAAGGAGAAAATAATGACAAAAGCGGCGGCAAATCCTCCCCAGATGGGATGGACACTGATATCTTCGAGCAACTCGCCAAGGGTGTGGCGATGATGATGTAATGTTTGAACATCGCTTACAATAGCGCCTATCTGCGACCAGACTTCTTCCTCGACAAGGTGCCTATGGTCATGTTGGACTTCTTTTTGGGAATGGCGAGGAATATGCGGGTGGTGACCGGGATGGCCTGTTTGGTCCTGATATGCAACGGGTGATTTCAGCGGAAAAGCAAGGGCGGCCTGAATTAAACGCTTAACCCCTACCCCGCTGCGAGCGACAGTAGATATGACGGGAACACCAAGCCTCTCACTAAGCTTCTTGCCATCGATTTCGATACCTCGATGCCGGGCCTCATCACTCATATTGAGGGCCACAACCATCGGTTTGTCTTGAGCCAGGAGCTCGATAGTTAAAGCCAGGTGGCGTTCAAGATGCGTGGCGTCCACCACATTGATAATTCTTTTGGCCTCGTCAATCAGGTTGACCGCAACGCCAGCAGCCTCATCCAGCGGTTCGAGCGAATAGGTGCCGGGTGCATCGACCACGCTATAGTTTTGGTCTTCAAAGCATGTCCGGCCTGTTGTGTAACCGACTGTGGTTCCGGGATAATTCGAGGCAACAGTCCGCACACCTGTCATGCGTGAAAATAGAACACTCTTGCCCACATTGGGATGGCCGACTAGCAGAATGTCCAAGGCCAGATGATTGCTTTTTTTATTTATCCTATAATTTTCACGCATTGGATTTAACTTTGACTGCAATACGCGAAGCCATCCCGGCCCCAACAGCCACTTGGGCCCTATTTACGAGAATTATGACAGGGCCCATAGCTCCGACACGCGAAATTTTTTTTACTTTCCGGCCTGCAACAATGCCCAGTTCCTTTAAACGGGCTTGCATAATCCAGCCTCCGTCGATCGTTACAATTTCTGCTTCCTGATCGGAGGAAAGCTCAGTGAGCAATTTCTCGGTCATCTCCGTTAACCTTTTATAGTGGTTGTCAAAAAAACGTTGCGGTATTCAAACGTTTTTTTCTACAACCACTTATGCCCCTATTCCGTAATTCGAAACAATATTATGGAAAGCGGTATAAAATTCAATCTTTGATATTGGCCCAGTTGGACATCTTTAGTTGAGTTGGAAATCTCGCATATAAAACTTCCTTCCCTTATATTCAGCCTCGGTGAGTTGACTTTGAGCAATCAATTTGTGAACAATTTGCCAATCCGCACCAGCCCGCAACAGGAATTCACTTACAGCATCTTGCCGCATGGGATGCACGGCCGTGATACTCAGCAGATCCTTTTCGACATCACCCGTAAACGCGAAAGCATTTCCCTCGTAGCCGATCAAATACTCCACCTGAAATGGCTTTTCATTTAAAATTTGGAAAGCTTCGTTTAAGACATCCTCATCAGGCGGTCTCACCCACTTTTCTGCGGGGGGTCTTGTCGGCACGGCTACATAAGCTTTAACCGGTTGCATGTGATTCAAAAAGCCAGCAATTTTCCTAAAGCTTTTAGCGCTGTCATTGAGGCTTTTAACCAGCATGGTCTCCGTTACCAGAGTTCCTGAATATCTCTCCGCAAATTCAAGCAACCCTCCCAACATCGCAGCCGGTTCAAGCGTACGCTGGGGGCGATTGATTCGGCGCCAATTCTTTGCGTCGGTAGAATCAATTTTAATAGAAACCCAATCTGCTTTTGCCAGGTCCGCTCTGACATCCTCGCGCCAGATAAGCGAGCCGTTGGTGATCACTGCGATTTTTAAGCCCAGCGGCTTTAGAAGCTCAATTTCCTGTCCTAGATTGGCATCCAGGGTAGGTTCCCCATCCGGCACGAAGGTAAGATAATCAACCGATTCGCCTCGCTTCTGTGCTTTTTCGACTTTCTTTCTGACGTCCATATAAATTTCTTCCGGATCATAGAACTGAGCCCGGTCGACTTGCAGCCTGGTGGTTTTGCCTACCTGACAATACACGCAGGAATAGGTACATATTTTGGGCGGTATGTTGTTAATCCCCAAACTCCGCCCCAAACGTCTGGAAGGCACAGGTCCAAAGGCAATCATAATGTCAGATATCCTCCTTTAAATCATGAGATTCTATATACGACATCGAGTTTACATATACTTATATGATGAATGCGATGAGGCCCAATTTTTTTGGATAGATAAATCCTTTAACTTAAACTCTTTAACAGCCACCATAATTCCTGCGAGCATCGCTTTTCTTAATGAGAGCGCTTCCAGAGTTCTATCCCTGGTAGGCTCAACCCCGGTTGCTTTTTTTAATTTGACAATATTATCAAGAATCGAATCAGGTTCAACGCGATGGTTTGACTTATTAAATCTCTTAGTTGACATCCTTTCTAAGCCGCTTTCATTCCACTCGTCAAAATAGAGGCCAAAATGCTGCATCAAATAATCCTGGCTCTGTTTTTGTGCCCACTCATAACCGGTCTTGTAACCCTCAGATTCAGTTATGGCCTTGTCGTTGCGAACAGCCTCTACCTCTATTTCAAATCCCCATTGCATCAACAAATCTTCTATGTCTTTCTCATGAAATTCAGCTTCTGTTTCGACCCCGCTTAGAACATATTTTGCAATCTCATGGGCTATTGTATAAATTATTTGATGTCCAGACTTCGAGAGGGTCTTCGAACTTAAATAAACCAACGTTTTGACGGGATTCCCAAAATTATATCGCAGCACACATGCATTAAGAACATCCTCATCAGCCAGTATTTGAAAACTCTTATCGCTTAAAACCTTTTCGCGCACCTCTTCCGGTAAACGCTCAAATACCCTTGCCAGATAGGGATAAAACCGGAAATCACAGATTTTGAATCTATTTATCCTTTTGTCCATGATGCCCTCCTCCACCTCTATGAGTAAGGCTTTTGCATGATATATGCCATCGAGTTTTAACAGATTATATAAATTAAATTCAATTACTTATAAATTCTCCCGATTAATATGAACTTGGGGGGGGATCTCAATTTAGAAAAATTTCGAATCGACAATTCGCAAAATCTCGAAATTTAAAAACGCAGAACAAAGATTTTAGGAAAGATGGCTGTGGGGAGCGCGCCATTTGAAAGGATTAAATATTAATGACTTTATCGGCAAGCTGCATGGCGGTAACAATATCCAACATATTGGTGGTTTCACCGACCCGCTTTTGTTCGAGAAGATGAAAATGGGTGAGACAGGTTCCGCAAACCAGAATCTGTAGTCCACTGTCTTCCATTTCTTTGAGATCGGCAAGGGATTCTGAGCTCTGAATGGCGAGCTTTACACCGTTGTTGACAAAAACCAGTCGCCACAGATCCGGACCCATCTCTTTTAAAGTACGGATGAAGCTGACCATCAGCTTCAATCCCAGTTCGTCATCCCCATATCCGATCCGATCCGTAGCGATCATGATCATGATTTTCGTCTGCCGGGCTTCGGCTGCCGGTGCTGCTTTTGGCTGTGTTAATGTCTTTTCACCGCATTTGCCGATCACAAAATAATTAGCACTGTCCTTTTCCAGACTGACCTCAAATTCTTGCGATTCGAGAAACCGCCTGACATTCTGTTGGGCAGCTTCGTTGTCCACAGCAACCCGGACGGCATTCAGCTGTTCTGCTTCCATTGCCGTCTTGGTCTGCAACACCGGTGCCGGACAGGATAATCCTCTTGCATCAATCTCCTTCATGTCAATTCCCTCTTATTTAATTCTCTTATGATAGCTGCGGGTAAGCATCGGCATTAGCCCGGCCTCAAACAGCAACTCCTAATTTACCAGAATTTTTTCCGGCGGTGCTGAAATGACTTCTCCAATAACTGCGGATTCGTTGATGCCTTTTTGATTCAGTTCGTCGACCAGCTTGTCGGCGTCATCCCGATCAATACAGATCAACAAGCCACCCGACGTCTGAGGATCGAACAATAGATCCCGTATCAGCGGGTTCACGGAAGAAGAAAATTCAACCATCGGCTCCCGGAACGCCTTGTTTTTAAATGCACCGGCCGGCAGCAGACCCATGGCCGCGTAATCCAAGGCCTCAGACAAGATGGGAATGTTTTTAGAATCCAGGGCGACACCCAGCCCGGAACCGTCCACCATCTCTGCCAGATGCCCCAGCAAGCCGAAACCGGTAATATCCGTACAGGCGTGCACCGGATATTGTTTCATTACCTCAGCCACATCTCGGCTAAGCGTTGCCATCAATCGAGTTATCTTATCAATAACTTCGACTGAGGCCACGCCGCCTTTAATGGCCGTATTGATAACACCGGTGCCGAGGGGCTTGGTTAGCACAAGACGATCACCGGCGTTTAAATTCTTCTTTGTCAGAATGCGATCCGGATGGACGAACCCGGTCACTGAAAGGCCGTATTTCAGCTCGCTGTCTTCCACGCTGTGACCCCCCACCAGCATGACATCGGCCTCCTTCATTTTATCCAGACCGCCCTGAAGGATCTCTCGCAAAATTGAGATATCCATTTGCTTTAGCGGAAAGCCCACCAGATTCATGGCTGTTTTGGGAGTCCCGCCCATGGCGTAGATATCGCTCAGAGCATTGGCGGCAGCAATCTGCCCGAACCAGTACGGGTCGTCTACAATCGGTGTAAAAAAATCCACGGTCTGGATAATGGCCAGATCATCGGAAATTTTATATACGCCGGCATCGTCCAGACTGTCCATGCCGACAATCACACGATCGTTGGTTGGAATCTCCAACCCGCTCAACGCTCGCTCCAGGTCCCCTGGCGGCAGCTTGGAAGCTCACCCGGAACCGGTCACGGTTTCAGTCAAGCGCGGCTTTTTCAAATCGATCATTATTTTTCCCTTTATCAATCAGTATTCGATAGCCTCTTCCAAGGCCAGTGCTCCACATATCCGTAAAAAACTAAAATGAGCATATTCTCATATCCTCGCAGGAACTAAGTACCCGATACTCAGCGATAGGTCAAATCGAAATTTTCAATAACTTCGGCTTGATTTATGGATTTTTTGAATACGCTGTAGACAGGCAATGTCGGCTTTTTCGCAGCCTGACTTGCCTATTTGGATGTGGCCTTAACAGTTATCATGACCATATAATGTAAATATGAATATTGAAGGAGAAGAAAAACCGTTAACTTAAGCTCGAAATTTCATATAATTTTGCCTTGAATTAGAGTAGACCCAAAACCCGCAAACTTTTTACTTAAAAGGAAATTTCAATTCTGCAGGCGTCAGTTTCCCAACATTTGTGAGGCCGCAAAACGATCAGCCAAATTCAGGCAGGATCATTCCTCCTTTTTTTATGTTACGCTTCTATTTCCAGTATGACCGAGTGATCATTGACAAAATCTATCTTCTGGATCCGGCCCTTTACTATTTTCTGATCGCCTAACAGCCCGATCAGCAGATACCCTTCATTATTGAACTCAATTTTGGCGACATCTTGCATGACTTTTTGCCGCTGCCCTTTTGTTTGAATATAAACCGTGCTGAGACACATATTTGCTCCATGTTTTATCATGTGGTTTTTGACAACAGAAAATCTAAAATCTTTTCCGTCTGCGGGGTGGATTGCCCCTGGCTTATGCTGTTTCCTTCCAGGCCGGCATTAAATACGGCTTCGTCATAAGGAATAACCCCAATTGCTACGATCTCTCTTTTTTCCAGTTCATCTTTTAATCTGGAAGCCAGACTTTCCGAACTGATTTTATTCAACACCGCCCAGAGATTCTTTTGCATTTCTTTGGCGAGGCTTCTTATCTTTTCAGCCAGCGTTATCGACTCAAAAGATGGCTCCACAACGAGTACCAAATTGTCTATTTCGGCATCGAGGCCACGGCCAAAATGTTCGATGCCGGCCTCCATATCAACAATGGCGATTTCATTTTCATCAAGGTGAAGTTTTTTTAGAAACTCACGGCTTAATACACCCATCGGACAGGCACAGCCTTCCAGTGCCTGCAGGATCTTGCCGATGCTGACAAGCATCAGTCCATCTTTCTTACATATATACTGAGGTGGAATATTTTTTATGCTAATTTTAGTTTCCGTTAAAACATCGGACTGACTCATCTTTTCTTTTAGACTTTTTTTCCCACCGACAAGCTCCATCAAGGGAACGGGTGGATCTTTAAAACCCAGCATCCGAAAAAGCCCGGAATTGGATTCATCCGAGTCGATCACCAAAGTTTTGAGCCCTCTGACCTGAGCAGCACCGGCCAGCAAGCTGACCACTGTACTTTTGCCGCTACCTCCCTTGCCGCAGACTGATATTTTCATCTGTAAATATCCCTTTTGTTATGGCGTTGGCCCACCTTTCCTTATGAATTCGGTCTATAAAAAAGCGCTGTTGTTCATAAAAACGCATTGCCTGGAGGAAGGTTATTGTTTTAATCCTTATACATTTCCCAGGAGCATAAATTGTGCCATCAAGTCGATGAGATAAAAAATGATGTGATTTTAGCAGGTTAGATTTGCAGTCTTTTTGGCCTAAGAGATTGAGCAGTTAAAATTTGAAGAATTGCGAAACTTCTTTTCGCAAAATTTCGAACATATAAACACAGGGAGTAATTGATGTGGTGAGATCGTTATTGAATATGATTAGCAAATAAAAAGGGGATACTGGTACACATCATATGGGATGCTCCCACACAAATGTGGGTTTCAGATCTAAAATAAAAAAGTAAATCTGTATCTAGTAAGGCCGAATTAGTCTTATTTTAGTAATCATCATGAAACGTGATATCCAGTTCTCCTTTAGGCAATGGAATAATGAAAACCGGTTTTCTGGTCCGACGCAAGACTCTTTTTGCGGTGCTCCCCAAAAATGCATGCTGAATGATGCCTTTACCATGCGTTCCCAGAACAATTTCATCGCAGTTCAATTCATCTGCCTTGCCAAGAATTTCTTCCGCCGGAAAGCCCACACACACCTCGACGGATTGGACTCGATTGGCACAATCAGGATCATCTTTAAGTTCTTTATCGCAGAAAACCCCCAGGCGTTTTCGAATTCGAGCTATCGCATAATTGCTTCTTTCCTCAAAAATATTTTTTCGTTGCTCTTCATCAATATAGAACTCCAGTTGCACCTGGGCGGTAGCTGATATCATTTCCAATACATGCAGGATAATGATATTGGCATCATGCTTTATGGCCGAATTTATGGCATAGCGGAACGCATAGGCGGAATTTGGTGACAGGTCTGTGGCATAAAGAATTCTTTTAATAGTTGGAATCATCGCTTTTCTCCTTTTGACTATTTTATACCGCTTTCCATCATAATGTACCGAAATACGGAATAGGGGCATAAGTGGTTGTAGAAAAAAACGTTTGAATACCGGAACAGTTTTTTGACAACCACTAAATACCGCTTTCCATCATAATGTACCGAAATACGGAATAGGGGCATAAGTGGTTGTAGAAAAAAACGTTTGAATACCGGAACAGTTTTTTGACAACCACTATATGACATGTACAGGCGTATCCGTCCTACGAATCACTTTTCGCGATATACCGGGCAAAAAGATTCGCCCTAAGAACCTCTTTCTGCGAGGCCCAAGGATAATCAATTCGCATCCCCACCTATTGGTTTTTTCAACAATTTCTTCCGTTATCCTCCCATAATGAACAACAAGATATTCGACTTTATTAAGGTGTTCGGGATGATCATTAAGTTCTTTTTTACGAATTATCTCCAGTAAATTTTGCATACGCTTTAATGCAGCGTTCGATTTTTCCTGTATGAATTTGTGTTTCGGGGCTTCGTTGAAAAAGGTGGCCAGTATCTTCGCGAAGGTAATCGATCCCTGATTGATTACGTAAAATATGATCAGTTTTGCTTTGTGCTTGATTGCATAGTTGACGGCATATTGGAATGCATAGAGGGAATTTGTTGAAAGATCAGTTGCATAAAGCATTCTATGAGTCCTAAGAGCCATTTTGGCACATCGATATTGTTTACTTTTTAGATAGCGTCTCTTTCAGGGAATGATCTCTCTAAAAATCAAATTTTTCTTTCTCCATTTTTTGAGGTTAAATCCATTTGAGAGTATGCCAAACTTTGCAGATGCATATAACATGCCAAAAATTGTTACGATAATAATTTGAATAATTTGAATATCTTATTCTTAACACTCTTTCCGGATTTTTGAATCCGGAAAGGCAAATTAGAAATATTTCGAAGATGGTTTTCGCAAAATTTCAAAAAGAACGAATTAAAGTGACTAGAAGTCATCTCAAAATTAGGATTTTGGTTCCATATCAAGGCGGCCGCGAAATTCAAGCCGGAGGAATACGTTGGTATTTCGAGGATTTGAAGTGAGCGCCCAACGCAAAGATGGGGACAAAAGACTTTTTTGAGATGACTTCTATTCTTAATCGTAACTTGCACGGGTCACTTCATCAGTCATGGTCGGCGCAACAAATGGCTTCCAAGTAGAGTTCTTCCATGTCCCAAGATAAGTGTGCATATCAAGATACTTTTTCGGTATAGGGTGAGTGCCTACAACGACCTTGACCTCATAGCGTTTTTCAAGAAAGGCCTTGAATATATCGATATATGGACAGGGGGGATAACCAACGATCATGCCGGTAGCTAAATGAATAAACTCTGCGCCATTTTTCACCATCTCTTCGCCCGCATATTCTATGTTGCCACCAGGACAACCATCGCAAGTTGTAAAACCAACCAACTCAACTTCGGTGTCCGCGTATATGCTGAAAGCCCCTTCTTTGTTCCTCATCGCTCGGAGACACTTCCCGCCCGCACAGCGGCGGTAGCGATCGCAGATAACTATTCCAATCTTCGTCTTTGAATTCATTCCAACTCCTTTCAATTCTTATTGGGTCAATCGTCCCTTTATAGTATCAATAATTATTCGGCGAACAGTTTTTTTCGGCGATAACGGAAAGTATGATGGTTCATATTAAGCAGTTTAGCAGCCTGACTTTCATTGCCTTTGGCAATTCCAAGGGCTTGTTCAATATAATGTCTTTCAAAAGATTTAAGCCGTTCAGGCAGATCAAAACCTTCCGCTGGGAGTGGTGTAAGCCCGCCCTCGTTTTGGGTTGCAGCCAATTTACTTTGTCGATTTTGTGCCTCTAATCCCAACTCCTTTACCGTAAGTTCAGGTCCTTTGCCCGTAAGTACCGCTCCTTCCATGAGGTTTTTTAACTCCCTGACATTGCCGCTCCAGTTGTGAGCCAGTATAGCATTCTTGGCTTCAGAAGAAATTTCGGTAAATTTCTTACCAAACTTATTGCTGAATTCTTGGAGAAAATATTTTGCCAGAGGCAAAATATCACCTGAACGTTCGTTTAAAGAGGGGACCTGAACTTTGATCACCCCTAGCCGGAAATACAGGTCTTTTCGAAATAGCCCGTCTTTGATCATTTTAAAAATATCTTTGTTGGTGGCCGAAATCACCCGGGTCTCAATATGCATTTTTTTTGTCCCACCGACTCTGTAAAATTCGCCGAGCTCAAGGAACCGCAGCAACTTAGCCTGGGCTTCGAGGCTCAGGTCGCCAACTTCATCGAGAAATAGGGTTCCGTTGGCTGATTCTTCAATTAACCCTTTTTTGCCGGATGCCCCCGCACCACTGAAAGCTCCCTTTTCATAGCCAAAAAGTTCGCTTTCGATAAGATCCTTTGGGATGGCAGCGCAATTAACAATGGCAAAAGGCGCTTTGAAATTCGGGCTATTATAGTGAATGGCGCCGGCAATCAATTCCTTGCCGGTTCCGGTTTCGCCCATTATAAGGACAGGCGTATCCGGGCTTTTCGCCACCATTTGGACAAAATCCATTACATCCTGGATCGCATTGCTTTCGCTAATAAAACACGGAATGTTTTCCTTCAAATGCTTTTCCTGTAACTGTCGAATCTCTTTCTGCAGACGTATCGAATCCAAAGCATTGCGAATGGTCACCTCCAGTCCATCCATGTGAAGCGGCTTGATCACATAATCATAAGCGCCCAGTTTCATAGCAGAGATCACGGTATCGATATCTTCATAGGCAGTGATCATGATAACCAAAATATCAGGATGTGTGGATTTGATTTGACGAAGCGCATCAATTCCATTCATTCCCGGCAATCCAATATCAAGCAAAATCAAATCCGGAGGATTTTCTCCCAAAGCATCAATGGCAGGTTCTGCCTTTGAAAAAGACTTTACCCGATAGTCGGCCTCGAGTGCCATCGTGATCCCATCTCGTATGGTTTGTTCGTCATCTATGACATATATGGAAAAGCTGATCATTTAAGTCGCTATGCTCCTTAATATTGGGTAATGGGTGTTTGCAATGGATATGTTATCTCAGTTACCTGCATTTTTTTATTGGAATCTCTATCCGAAATTCAGCCCCGCCCAGTTCACTTTCAGAGACAGTTAAGAATCCAGTGTGATCCGTAATAGCTCGCTGGCTAAGACTTAGTCCGATTCCGGTGCCTTCGGATTTGGTAGTGAAATAAGGATCGAAGATCTTCTCTCTAATATTCAGAGAAACGCCGGGGCCTGAATCGGATACCAAGAGGATAAAGTGTTCACCCTTCATGGATGAGCTAACGACAATTTTTTTGCCGGTTTCCATGGTTTTCATGGCTTCGGCGGCGTTATTCAGCAAATTTAAGATTATCTCTTCAATTAAATTCGGATCAACATAGGATGGCGGCAAATCATCTGCTAATTTTTTCTCAAGTATGATGCCACTTTTTCGCATCGTTACTGCAGTAAGGTTGATGGCATCTGTGACCGGTTCATTGATATCGGTTAAAACCAGCTTCGGTTCACTCGGTTTGGCGAAATCCATGACCCTTCGAATAACGGATTCAATTTTGGTGGATGCAGATTGCAGTTGCTTGAGTATTTGCTCAACCTTTTCTTCGCTTCCATCCTGGTGGTGAAGCTTTTTGAGGGTGTTTAAATATATATTGATTCCCGAAAGTGGATTGCGTATTTCATGCGCAATCCCGGCCGCCACACGACCCAAAGAGGCCATCTTATCCTGGGTTTTCAAAAGATGCTCCAACTCCTTGGCCTTGGTCATGTCCATCATATTCACCAATATGGCATCTCTTCCCTGATATTCTATCAGGCTTGCCTGGCAGTGGACCCATTTCATATTACTCCGGTTGGCTTTTTCACCAAATGGATAAAATCTGAACTCCGTGGCTCCAATCGGTAAATTCCTTGCACTGACATTTTGATAAAATGCGTTTATTTTTTCAACATCGTCCGGGTGGATTGATTCAGTGTCTTTAAATTTAATCGGCCGAGGTAATGGGCCCAGCAAACTTTCCTGCTCTGGATTCTGGTAAACGATTTGGCCATCCTGGATGATGGATATACCGGTTAATGAATTCTCCACTAAATCCCGAAAGCGTTTTTCGCTTTCAACCAGTGCCGTTTGCGTTTTCCTGCGTTCTATAATGCTTCCAACTCGCTCAGAAATGGCATCGATCAGGTCTCTTTCTTCCTTTAAAAACGGCCCCTCATCTCTTTCTGGCTTTTCTTCAAGATAATAAACAACTAAAGTCCCAGCTTTCTTTTTATTGGCAATAATATTCTGGCCAAGCTTCCAGTTGGTTTCTTTAAAGTTACCTGTTTTAAATTCCTGATCTTCAATTGTGATTTTAGCGCAAGTGATATCTGGATACTGACAGGCAGGTGGAATGAATTCAACGATTCCCTGAAGTATCTCTTCTATTGAAAGGCTGCGCCTTTCCACTAAACGTGAAATTTCAAAAAGGCAGTTTAGTTCTTTAACGCGTTCGGCGAGATCGTGAATCGTTTTTTGTTGTTGCGCTTGTGATTGTATTTCTTTCTCTTCAAGCTCGATGCCGTACAATGCATAGCCAATATCGCCGGCGATTTCCTGTAACAAATTATGCTCATTCAGGTCTGAGATAAAATCTTCCGGTATGGAGACGGTCAAAATACCATAGATTTTTTCTTTATGCTCCAATCGAACGGTTATTGCACCCCGATTAATATAATTCTCTGATAAGGGACAATCTTTACAGTCATTAAATGGGTTTTCGGTTATGATGATAGCAGATTGTTTCAAGGCCCTTTGACCACACGGGATCATTTGACCTTTTTTCAACCATTCGATCATCGATTTGAATTTTTTGCCGACGTCAGCCTCGGCCGAGGCCACCAATTCTCCTGACTCATTAAAGATTGCAATCCAGGCATTGTGGTACCCGCGATTTTTAACGAGACTTTCGCAAATGCCGGTTAACAGATGTGCTCGATCTTTTTCATGCACTAGCAGTTGGTCAACATGACGTATGGCACTTAAAATCAAATTAAAGCGCTGGTGTTTCTTCTGGTGCGTTTTTAGCCTCAGCCCCCATAACCCGATGATTAAGCCGAATACGCCTCCGAATAGAATCGGCAGGAGATAACCATCCAACGCAATTTGGAGTCCGGCAGTGGACTTTAAGATGCCGAAAACAACGCTCAAAACAATGGCACCTATCAGAAAAGATAAGGCCCCGAAAATAAACCGTTGTATTACTCTGGCCATCCTAATTGCCTTTGTAACCCCTGATCAGAATTTGTAATCGTTTAAGACCTTATGTTTACCCCATAGACCTCGGTTTTTCAAACCTTTTTCATTTATACCGGCCCATGGAAACGCACGGCCCTACAATTAACCACCCCGCCGCAAGCGGTCAGGGTATGTAAAAGAAATTATCCTATTATATTCCCCCTCACCCAAACCCTCTCCCTCAGGGAGAGGGATCTAGCGGAAACCCCACCGCAAGCGGATGGGGTATTGAAAACACTTCAATGAAGATCAGAGTTCCATCCATCGTCACACATTAAATTTCTGAGGCTATCGGGTTGTGATGAACTATCCGATTCTTTTCAGTCCATGGTCCCGTTTTTCGAAATTTTGCGAAATAATTTTTGAAATTATTCTAAATTTCCCATCTCAGTAGCCTTGGCCATCTGTTGAACCCGTTTAAACAACTCTATTTTATTCAATTTTTTGAAGCAAACGGTGTTGGCATGCTCTATGCTTGGCTATGCGAATAAAAGCGAAAATTAAATTGAAAACATACCTAGATTGTATACCGTGCTTTTTCAGACAGGCATTGACAGCCGCAAGAATGTCGACAGCGGATGAGATTGTTCAGAGACGTATATTAAATTCAGTGGCATATATGATTCCCGACCTATCCGCAGAGGTAACCCCACCTGAGATTGCACAACAAGTGTATCGCATCGTTTACGAAATTACCGGCAATAATGACCCCTACAGAGAGGCAAAAAACCGTGCAAATGAATCGGCCATGTCTCTTTATTCTCGCATGAAGGACACTGTAGACTATTCAAATGAACCCTTAGAAACAGCTTGCAAATTAGCCATTGCAGGTAACGCCATTGACTTGGGTGCACAATCTGATTACGGCAGTATAAATTCAATAGTAGAAGATAGTTTGGGATATAAACTTGATCAGGAAAATTATAGAGAATTTAAAAAGCATATCGTAAAGAGCTCTCAAATATTATATATCGCAGATAATGCGGGAGAGATTGTCTTTGATCGGTTACTCATTGAACAGCTTCTTCAAACCAAGAAGTCGAGAATCGTATTTGTGGTCAGAGAAAAGCCCATCATAAATGATGCCACCTTGCATGATGCATTTAAAGTGGGTTTAGATAAGGTGGCAACGATTATTACAAGCGGATCCGATGCTCCAGCCACCATCCTTTCACAATGCTCCTCTGAGATGCTGGCATTTTATAACGCCGCCGATATGATTATTGCAAAAGGGCAAGGAAATTATGAGTCTTTGAGCGCCAGACCCGAGAATATCTTTTTCATGTTCAAGGTAAAGTGCCCTGTCATCGCCAGAGATTCCGGATTTGATATCGACAGCTTTGTATTGACCCGTTCGAAAAGCTGAAAAAGCCGGGTGGTGGGAAAGAAAGTCGAGGCTTTAAAAAAAGAATAAAACCGTCCAACCCTCTTCCCTGTACAGCAGGCCAATCAAAACAGCACGGTCCCGATGAAATATTTTGCTCTTATGAGCATATTTTTTCTTGACTTTAGGATTTTAAGGGTTTATATTATGCTCAAATGAGCATAATAGGAGATTAATTACCATGCCGCGACCCAAAAAGCCCCGATTTGTATCCGGATATCCCGCTATCGCTGCTTTTGTCCCCCATGGCATGAGCGTCACCGGAGAGGTGTTTATGTCCGTGGAGGAGCTGGAAGCCATCCGGTTGAGTGATTTTGAGCACCTGGATCAGGAAACGGCCGCCAATATGATGGAGGTGTCGCGCCACACATACGGCCGCATCCTCACCGCTGCCCGCAGTATCGTGGCTCAAGCCCTGATTACCGGTAAAGCTCTGAAAATCGAGGGCGGAACATATGAATTCCGCGGTATGGGCCGGGGTCGCCGCAGAAGAGGCGGCCGTCGGCGCGGTGGCTAGGGCTGGGACCAAAATTTAATATTGAATATTGAATATTGCCTATTGAATATTGGAGGAATTCTATCATTTAAAATTATTTTGCCGGAAAATGCACAAAAATAACAATTAAATACCTGAATTGGAGGGAGGTGAATAACATGCCACAAGGAGATCGAACAGGTCCGCAGGGCCAGGGTCCTAAAACCGGAAAAGGCCAGGGGAAATGTGGTCCTAAAGGCGGAACCCCCGCACCGCAAGAACAGGGCGGCAGAGGTCGAGGCCAGGGATCAGGCAGGGGTCAGGGCCGCGGATCAGGCCAGGGCACCGGTCGAGGTGGCGGCCAAGGTAGCGGAAAAGGCCGCAGCAGGCGGTCTTAACAAATCAACTAATTAACCATTCAACTAATCAACAACAACTGAAGGAGGTGATCCTATGCCAGGTTTTGATCAAACAGGTCCCTCAGGTGCCGGTCCCATGACCGGCGGAGCCAGAGGACGCTGCAACCCGGCCACAGCTGGAACAATGCCCACCTACGCCGGAGGCTACGGGTATGGTCGCGGTTTGGGGTTGAGACGCGGTTTCAGAGGCGGGTTTGGTCCTGCTGCGGGCATGCAGCGCGGTTATGGCAGGGGCTACGGGTGGCACCCACCCGTTGCGGGTCCGGTGTATCCGGCGGACGCAGCCGATGAGATGGACATGCTGAAGTCTGAGGCGGATTACTTAAAGAAATCTTTAGATGCAATCAGCACACGTATCGATGCGCTGGAGAAAAAATCTGCCGAAGAATCTTAAATTGGCTGCAGCATGGAAAGGCCGCACTTGACGCCTATATTAAGGGGTGATCGCTTGATTGCCCCTTAGCGTTTGCACTGATCGATTTCCGTGACAGTGAAGGCAATAGGGCCCCATATGGTTTGATGTATCACCCCTCTCATTAAAAATGAAAATATTTATTCTATTGGTGAACTTAATAATTTCGAACAGTCTCTGGTTATCAAATCGGCAGAGAGGAGTCTGAATTGAAAATTGCCGTTTCAGCCGAGGGTCCGGATCTCGAAGCACTGGTGGGACAACGGTTTGGAATCTCTCCATACCTTGTTATCGTCGATTCGCAAACCATGGACGTTGAGGCCGTATCCAATCCGGCGGCAGCCGGGCAACGCGCGGCCGGCCTCCAGGCGGTTGTGCTTGCCATCAGCAAAAAGGTCGATGCGGTTATGACAGGCTACTGCAGCCCGACTGCCATGAAGTATCTTTCAGACCACGGAATTGAGGTTATAACCGGTGTAAAAGGCACGGTAGCGGAGGCGGTAGTGCAATACTGCAAGCAGGATCATTCTACACCGATACGAAGTAAGGGCAATTCTGAGCGCACCGGGGTCTCTTTGATAAACGCACTTATAAATTCAGGCAAACAGCTTGCAAATCTCCTGCCCATATTCGTCGGGCTGATTCTGCTCATAGGCCTTTTCAATTCCTTCGTTTCAAAAGAGCTGTTAACTTCTATTTTCTCGGGAAACACCATATTGGACACTCTATGGGGAGCCTCTTTTGGCAGTATTCTGGCTACCAATCCCATCAATAGCTACGTCATAGGACGGGCGTTGCTGGAATATAATATCAGCCTATACGCAGTGACGGCGCTCATCACTGCCTGGGTAACGGTCGGACTGGTGCAGTTGCCGGCCGAGATGGCTGCATTGGGCAAAAAATTTGCTTTGGTAAGAAATGCTGTCTTTTTTATCATGTCCCTGTTCATAGCCATGATTACCGTAACTTTTTTTAACTATTTCACCAGGTAATCCCAATGGATGTTAACGCACCACAGAAAGGCGGGAGACAATTATTGACATGGAAGAAACGTGGATGGCGGATGCTCCTAATTCCAGCTTTCGTGCTGACAATCTATGCAGTTCTTTTTGCCGTTACACCGGACAAGGCTGGTAAGGCCCTTGAAAGTAGCGGGATAATTTTTCTCCATCTCGCGGGGCCCATGGGCCTGGTTTTCACTCTCATGGTTCTGATGAATCTATTTTTAAAGCCGGCGCACATCGTTAAATTCCTTGGCAAAGGGTCCGGTATCAGGGGTATCGCGCTCTCGGCCGCCGCCGGTATTATCTCAATGGGGCCCATTTACGCCTGGTATCCGCTGCTCAACGAGCTACGGAAAAAAGGCGCAGCGTATTCCTTTATTGCCATTTTCCTGGGCAACCGGGCGGTTAAGCCGTTTCTGCTGCCCATCATGATTTCCTATTTCGGTTGGATGTATGCCGGCATTCTGACCCTGTTTACCATTACAGGTGCACTGGCTGCCGGATATCTGGTCGGTGCTCTGGTCAAAGAGTGAACAGCCAATTCCGAATTATCTTTAGGGTAGAGCGAAAAATATCGATGTTTGGCATCAAAACCAGTCGTATGCATCTTTAAAAATCGATCATCCGGTAACGATCAATCTACGTTACCTTATCGTTACATAACGTTACCCCATCCCGTATCAACCGGTATTTACTTTATTAATTTCATCATAAAATTAAAAACTATCTAATATTTTAACATAATTTTAAACAGTTATGGGTCAAATCGCCTTCCGAACAGGCATTTCCAATCAATGGCATTAATAATGCAAAGAATTTAAAAAGGAAGTCCGTCCACATCCTTCCGTCTTATCTAGCGGAATAGCGCAACGTGACTGCAGAAGGTTCGGTGTGCAAATGAATAGTGAGCAGATTCGTAGCGAAGTGCTCATAACTATATCTGACAGGTCACTGCTTAATGGAATCATTAATTACGGTTTTTGAGAGAACTTGAAACTCAGGAGGGCGGCAGTATGAGAAAGATCAGCTGGTCCGGTCTGTTCATCGGTTGGATTCTATTTTTTGGTGTCATGCTTTTGTCTGCTAGTAATGCTGCGGCATCCGAATGCATGCAATGCCATACCGATAAAAATAAGCTCCAAAGCATCACAAAGAACCTCCCCAAAAAGGAAAAATCGACCGAAACTGCAGGCAAAGGCTGAGGCGGCGAAGTGGCTCCGGTGGAACCATGGAAAAAAGTTTTTGTAAACCAGGCATTTTTTGAAACCGAGCACGGTGAGATCGCCTGTGAAGACTGTCACGGGGGAAATCCCGAAGCCGCAGCGATGGATCTGGCCCATCAGGGGATGATTGGTGATCCGACGTTTCCGGATCCAACGGATATCTGCGGCGAATGCCACGAAGAAATTACCGAGAATGCCAAAAACTCGCTGCATTATACGCTGGTCACCTATCGACCGATGATCCTAAAAAGAGCGTCGAAAGACCCCAAAATTGTGGCAAAAATCGATCAGGGGATGAAAGATCATTGTTACAATTGCCACAGCAGTTGCGGTCAGTGTCACGTAAGCCGGCCGGAATCCGTTGACGGCGGACTGATATCAGGGCATCAGTTTAGTGCCAAACCGAGCATGACGGAACAATGCACCGCCTGTCACGGCAGCCGCATCGGGAACGAATATCTGGGAAAGACCGGCCGCGGCGATGTCCACTTTACCAAAAAACAAATGGATTGCACGGCCTGTCACGACAGCGGGCTACACAGCGATACGAATGGGAATCTTCATAACCGTTATGATGCGGCCAACCTGCCGCGTTGCATAACATGTCATCCTCTGGATGAAATCGATAATGATATTGAGCAACACGCCGTTCATGGCGATAAAATCCAGTGTCAGGTCTGTCATTCCCAAAAATATGCCAATTGTTCCATCTGCCACATCGGCAAAGACCGCAAGGGGCTCACTTATTTCATAAACCCCGGAACAAAAATGACACTTAAAATTGGGCTCAACCCGTTGCAAAGTAAGGACCGCCCGGAAAAATGGGTATTGCTGCGAAGGGCGCCCGCCAACCCGGGCCTTTTCGATTTTTATGTCGAGGATGCGTTGACTCAATTTAATGCCCAGCCCACCTGGAAATATACCACACCTCATAATATACTGCGCAAGACCTTCAGGAGCCGGGCATGCAACAACTGCCACGGCAAAACCCAACTTTTTCTCACAGCCAAAGATGTCAGGTTTGCGGATGCCAACCGGGCGGTCATCGTGCCTGAAGAGATGATTCCGAAAAAGGTGGCGGAACCCAAGAAAAAGAAAAAAAGAATGAAGAGTTACTTCTAATGAAAGCGATACTTTAGCACCTTAATTGTTATTTTTGTGCATTTTGTGGCAAAAAAATTGTATTGTAATATTTTCACTGTCTTGTAACGATTGAATATTTAAGGAATTCTTCCCGTCGAGAGCCTCTGGGTCGAACGATCCATTTTAAAAAGGACGGAGCGACACGCGGCGCACACGCCGCGCAAGCGCTGGCGCTGCGGGAGCGCCTGCGCCTCCGGCCTGGAAACCTACGGGCTGGAAGCGCTGCGCGAGCGACATCCACAAATATACAATAAGGGAAGGAGTACATCATGGAAAAACTGAGGGTTGCGGCACTTATCACCCTGGTATCCCTGGTTATCGTTGGCCTGGTATCCCCCGTAAGTGCTCAACAAAAATATTTTATTAAGTCTGAGGTCCTGGCCGAAAACCTCGGATCGCCCAACATCAGGATCGTGGACTGCCGCAGGAGTTATGATGATTATAAAGCAGGTCACATCCCTGGCGCCGTTTATCTTAACGTGCTTGAAAAACTCAGGGTGTCCGGCCGGGGTGGGATTCCGGGCGTCCGCCGGATGATGGAAGAGGAGGAAGAGCTTTTCGGGCGACAGCTGGGAATCAGCAACCAGTCCATGGTGGTGCTTTACGATAACTCCGGTTTGGATGCAACCCGCCTTTTTTGGGAGCTCGCTGTCGGAGGCCATCACAAAATGGCGCTGCTTTACGGCGGCTGGACGGATTGGACGCAAAAGAATTTACCGACTTCGAAAGAAATCCCACGAGTTGTACCACAGCCATTTATATACAACTGCGATTGCGAGGTGCTTGCAACAGCCAATTACATACTGGCCAACCTGGCAAACCCGAATGTCGCCATTGTCGATTGCCGGCCCCCGGAAGAATTTCTGGGCAGGAAAAAACATCCCAAGGCCAAAGTTGCCGGCCGGATTCCCGGGGCAATAAACGTCTATTCTCTGATGAACTGGGAGAACAAAACCTATCCAAAGCCACCGGATGAACTGCTGGCCGAGTTCGAGGATCTGGGTATCACCAAGGATAAAACAATTATTGTTTACTGTAACTCAGGCTATATGGGGGCAAACTCGTGGTTTATTTTCAAGGTTCTGGGATACCCTAATGTAAGATGCTATGATTTTTCCTGGTTCGAGTGGTCCATGAAGGATCATTTGCCCAAAGTGACGCCCGACGGCTAATGGGTCCATTTGATGATCAAGCAGAAGCGCAAAGAAAGTAAGTAACTGTTCACGGGTTCAGGGTTCGGAGGTTTTGGGTCTGAGATTCTGGACCGTTGATTCGTGAGCTCTGACCTGCCGCGCCAGTAGCGCGTTACGGCGGGAGGGAAAACGCATGAAAAAAAATGACGAATACATATTGAGTGAAGAAGAGGCAATAAAGCAACAACTGGAAGAACTTAAATCCAGAGTTACCCAGCTTCACAATGATATCCCATGTCTGAAGCAGTGTTCCCGTCTGGGCGATCTTTTACAGAAAATGTACGAAATACGGGTGGGGCTCAACCAGTTAGAACAGGACCTGTTACAGACCCATCTCAAATGCTGTATCTCTCCCAATATAAAAGTTCCGGGAGAGGTCGTCCTTGCACTCTCTAAGCTGAGCGAGAAACGTCACGGCGTGATCATTGTGATAGAGCATGAAGACAACCTGGATGAGCATCTTCAAGGGGGCGTTATTATTGACGCTGCTCTTAGCGCGCCGATTTTAGAGAATATCTTTTATCCTGGGAGCCCGCTTCATGATGGGGCCGTGATTATCCGGGGTTCAAAAATCCGAAAAGCAAGTGTCGTGCTTCCCTTAGCACCGCTTACTTCAGAATTGGAAGCCCTCGGCCTTGGATCCCGGCACCGCGCAGGCCTCGGTCTCAGCCAGGTAAGTGATGCCCTGATCATTGTTGTATCTGAAGAGAAGGGCTGGATATCAATGGCCCTTCGAGGCCAATTATACCCCAACCTTGGTACATTTGCTTTGCTCGAAAAATTGGGGAATAGCAGGGATGAAGGAAAGATATTTAATGGCGCCTGAAAGTAAAAACGGAAACGATGCCGAGAATCATAATTTTGTTTCATTGTCCATTTTTTTTTGAACGACTTAAAGCGGTGGTTCGGAGGTGGTTATGAAAATTCTTGATGATTTGATTTCGATATTGGACTTTGATGCTATTGTGCGAGACATTCGCCAGGGGGTCTTTCACACCGGCGTTTTGACTCGAAACTGTGGACTGGCCGCGACCTTGCCGCGAGATGCCCTCCGCCAGGAGCCTCCGATGGTAAAGGAACCCGGCTTCCTGTTGGACAAAACTCCGCTGGAACTTGCCCAACTGGCCTATTCGCAACGCATACTTGAAGCAGCAATCGGTATGGCCACCATTAATTCGCTTCTTGAGATTGATGAAAATTCATGCATAGAGCTTAATGCCGCTGAACTGATTGTGGAAAAGGGAAAAGGCAAGAGAACCGCTATTGTGGGCCACTTCCCATTTGTGCCCAGGATTCGCGAGTATTCAAAGGAGGTCTGGGTTATTGAAAAAAATCCAAGGGCGGGCGATTTTGGTGAAGCTGAGGCAGATAATCTCATTCCCCGGGCGGATGTTGTTGCGATCACCGGTACGGCCTTAACGAACCATACCCTGGAACACTTGCTGGATCTCTGTAATCCCAAAGCCTATGTCATCGTACTGGGAGATACGGCTCCTCTGTCCTCAATCCTGTTTGACCATGGTTTTAATGCCATATCAGGCACAAAGGTAATGAACGCCGAACTCGCGCTGCGGTGTGTCAGCCAAGGAGCAAATTTCAGGCAAATTAAGGGAATAAAGCGGCTAACCATGATAAGATAAAGAATGGATAATACGAAAAAGCCTGTGTTTATATATTCGCAGGAGTTTGAAAAATACAGCTATCCGCCTGATTCCATGTTTGTCACTCAAAGAGCTGCTAAAACACAGGAACTTCTGATGTCATTGGGCTTGCTGGATGGCAAATGCGGAAGGGAACTAGCGCCTGTACGCGCAACAAAATCGGAGCTGAAAAATTTTCACTCGGCAAAGTACCTGGAAGCATTGCAACAGGCTGCCGATGGAAAAATGTCGCGCGAAGGCCTCAGCATGGGACTGGGAACACCCGATTGTCCAGTGTTTAAAGATATGTTCGACTACGCTTCCTGGGCTTGCGGGGCCACCTTGACCGGGGCAGAGCTGATATTATCCGGTGAAACGAAAATTGCATTTAATCCATCAGGGGGATTTCACCATGCGGGGGCCGAAAAGTCCTCAGGGTTTTGTTACCTAAATGACCTGGTGCTGGCGTGCCTGCGTTTTTCGAATAATGGCAAAAGAGTCCTGTACCTGGATATAGATGCTCACCACGGAGACGGTGTGCAGGAAGCTTTTTACACGAGCAGTCAGGTTATGGTAATTTCGCTTCATGAAAGCGGAAAAACACTGTGGCCCGGGACGGGATTTGAAGATGAAACCGGCGATGGCGCCGGAAAAGGTTTCACCGTTAATGTCCCCCTGCCCATCGGAGTCTATGATGCAGCTTATCTTGAGGTGTTTACCGAAATCGTCATCCCTTTGATTAAAGCCTATGACCCGGATGTTTTAGTGCTGCAGTCGGGAATGGATGCCCTTGCCGGTGATGCCCTCGCGCATCTTGAGCTGACCAATAATGCGCACGCTGAAATTATCGACCGGCTGCTGCGTTTCAACAAGCCCATGCTTGTAACCGGCGGAGGCGGGTATCATGTTGATAATACCGTCAGAGGCTGGGCGCTTGTCTGGAAAATCATGTGCGGGCTGGACGATGAAAGCGATCTTGCCTTTGGTTTGGGCGGGGTCATGTTGCAGAGTACGGAATGGTCAGGTGGACTCCGAGACCGGGTTTTGCCGGTAAATGAAAACCATTGCGAAGCGGTGGAAATTGCTATCCAGGCAACAATCCGTTCTTTAACCCGCAGCGTGTTTAAATATCACGGCATCTGAGAAAAACCAGCACGTTAAATTGTATCTATTGAGAGTGTGGAAATTCCATGACAAAATGAAATAAGAATCAAGTTGAAAGCGATCCAGTGTGTCTATTATGATGCCTTCAAATTTTCACTCACGAAATATTCCTGCCAAGCTCCGCAAGCTGCCCAAGTCCCGCCTGATCTAAGATCATGATATCTCGCCCTTTTACCTCGATGAACCCCTTGTCTGCCATCTGGGATAATATTCGCGACAACGTTTCCGGGGTGGTGCCCAGCAGGCTTGATAACTGCACCTTTGAAATATTCAGGGAAACGATACCCTTTTTATCTTCCTGCTCATCAATCAAATGGATTAGATATGCGGCCAGACGTCCCGGAACCTCTTTTAACGCCAGCCGCTCGACATGAACCGTAAATTCGCGAAGCCGCATGGAAAGACTGGCGAGCATACTCAGGGCCAGCGAAGGATTATTTGTGATCAGTTCCACAAATGCAGATCTGGGCAAAAACAGCAAGTGACTTTTGGCAATGGCCTGGGTACTGGCAGGAAATGTTCGTCCGGCAAACACACTCACCTGCCCGAAGGATTCGCCCGGCCCGACAATGCGCATGATGTGTTCTTTGCCTTCCAACGATACTTTAAAGACTTTAACCATCCCGGCGACAACCACATAAAAGCCGTCGCCATGATCTCCTTCTAAATAAATAAGTTCGCCCTTGCTGAAATGCCGGTTCACAGCAATATGTTCAATTTCTTTGAGCTGGTCTTCGGAAAGGCCATGGAAACTGGGCATGGCAGCAAGAATATCCAACAATTTTTTCATCGTTTTCCTCTTTTTTGGGCCTTTGTGCCTTAATGGCTGAATTGCCATCTTTTTTTAATAATTTTTCCTTAATCTTAATCTATATCAAGGAAAGTACATTCGAATAAAGGTAAAATTAAATTAAAACTGGGGACTGAAACCAACCCAAATAGCTATTTCAACACGGAGGTGGTATATGACAAAAGAATGGGAAAACAAAAAAGATAAATTTGATGTTGTGGACGTAAGAAAATTAACCGGCAATTTTCTGCCGAAGCTTCTCAGCAAAGCCGGGCAGATTGAGATAGGCGACGGAATGTGTGTGATTCAAAGCTTTGAACCGATTCCGCTATATTCCGCCATGGCGGATCTCGGTTTTGAGCGTCTTACCGAAAAGGCGGCCGAAGGCGAGTATCGCGTTTATTTTTGCAGAATTGAAAAGAAAGAGATGGCGTTTGCCGGGGTCGGGGATATGCCCCTGAAACCGACAGCGATTCTCAATTTCAAAAAGATTGACGATTCACTGGCCGACATCGTGGTCAACTTCTGGAATTTGACCTGGGGAAAAGAAGAGTCCGCCATCGATCAAAAGACGAAATTGCTTTTATCCCTGGCAAATGGGGTCGGCGCCGGCCGGTTCCGCCAGGCGACCCGTGAGCTGGTAAAAGCGTATGCCATGGGTGTTAGCGTTGCCGAGCTCGACGAGCTTTTCTCCATGTTTGTCTGGAACGGGGGCGTTGGCACTTTTGCCTCCGAAATCGGCCCGTCATCGCTATTCGGTGCTTATCAACTCATAAAGACGCTTGAGGGCAAAGGCAAGACACGCGAGGAGGTTATGAGCGCGCTTACGGAAAGTTTTGGTGAAAAAAACCCGGAAGTAAACGTGATGCCCCTAAGTGGAAAAAGCACGTAAACTAGCAAACAGGTTTTTATCGAGAATTAAAGGAGGCACTGCCATGCAAACAAGAAAAATAAAAGATCGTATATACTGGATGGGTTCGGTAGATTGGGACAAACGTCTATTCGATTCTCTTATCCCCCTTCCTGACGGAACCAGCTATAACGCCTATCTTATTGAAGGAAGTGAGAAAAATGCTTTGCTGGACACGGTTGATCCTTCTATGGCTGGTGAGCTCTTGGCACAGCTTGAGGGTGTCGCTAAACTTGATTACGTTATCTCGCAACATGCGGAGCAGGACCACTCCGGAGCTATTCCACAGGTCCTTGAAAAATACCCTGAGGCCAAGCTGATAACAACCCCCAAAGCAAAGGGAATGCTTGTCGATCTTCTACGAATACCCGAGGAAGCTTTCATAACTGTCAAGGACGGTGAGACCCTATCTCTGGGGGATAAGACCTTGAAGTTTATACATACTCCCTGGGTTCACTGGCCTGAGACCATGGTGACCTATCTGGCAGAAGACAGGATTCTTTTCAGTTGTGATTTTTTCGGCTCCCATATTGCAACAACTGATCTCTACGTCACTGATGAAGGCCGCGTTTATGAGGCAGCCAAGCGCTACTATGCCGAGATCATGATGCCTTTCCGCAACGTGATCGAAAAAAACCTGGAGAAACTCGCATCGTACGATATCGAAATGATAGCTCCCAGCCATGGGCAAATATATCCTCGCCCATCATTTATTATGGATGCCTATCGTGATTGGATCCTCGGTCCCCCCCGAAACACAGTGGTCCTGCCTTACGTATCTATGCACGCAAGCACAAAGCAGATGGTCGATTATTTTGTTTCCGTCCTTGTGGAAAAAGGTGTCAGGGTCGAGCAGTTCAACCTGGTCGTAACTGACATCGGCAAACTCGCCATGGCCCTGGTTGATGCAGCGACGGTTGTCGTCGGCACGCCCACTGTTCTGGCCGGCCCTCATCCCCTCGCTGCTTATAGCGCCTTTCTGGCAAATGCCCTGCGGCCCAAAACAAAGTTCCTTTCCATTATTGGTTCCTATGGATGGGGAGGAAAGACCGTCGAAACACTCGCGGGAATGATCCCCAATCTCAAGGTAGAGGTTATAGACCCTGTCCTTTGCAAGGGGGTGCCTTCAGAGAGTGATTTTAAGGCACTGGATGCCCTGGCTGCTACGATTGCGGAAAAACACAAGGAGCACAACTTTATTTAAGACGGGTGGCGGGGCGGGTCTGATATCCGCCCCGCGTTCAACCATGAATAGCATTAAGATATGAAGTCCGCCGTAAACCGCGCACCCGGATGACAATGGGCAGATCAAAGGCCACCCCGGCGCAACCCTCATACAGTTTGTTAATCAGAAACGCATTTAATCTTCACGCTTTTGCATTGGCCGATGTCATATTTGCCGCTAGCCAGTGCCTCCAATGGCCTGTGCAGTACAATACCGCCCTTACACTCCTTCAAGCGTCCTGCGGTCGGACATATCCATCAGGACCCGCTCACGCGCTTTGTCGATGCCGAGCGCTTTGCGCTTCTTGTCGATATGAGCAATCATCTTGCGGGCGTGTTCGAGGGGGTCCGCCTCCAGATCCCACATGCCGCCGTATAGTTTCTCAAATTCCTCGAAAATATAGTTTTGAAACACCGGAGCACCGGATACCGGCAAGGTTACGCCAAAAACAGTATACACACCGGAGGCTACGAAATAATGGCCGATACTGATGGCTTTCTCACTCATCCATTCCGGAGCACTGCCGGCCGCCGGCAGATCAGAGATATCATTGCCCAACCCACCGGCTTTAACCACTTCGGTGGCCGCCAGCAGGATGCGGCTGTTGTCCACACAGGAACCCAGGTGCAGCACCGGCGGTATGCCGACCGTCTCACACACCTCTGCCAAACCAGGACCGCAGAATACCCTGGCTGACTCAGGGGTCAACAGCCCCTCCATGGCGCAGGCAATGGCATTGCAACCGGTGGTCAAAACGATGACATCATTTTTAATCAGTTCCTTGACAACGGTGATATGGCCGTCATTATGGCGGGTTCTGACGTTGTTGCAGCCCACCACACCGCCGATTCCCCGGATGCGACCATTGATGATATTGTCGTTGAGGGTATAGTACGATCCGCGAAACGTACCGCCCAGGTGATATTCTACGGATTCCACCCCAAAACCGGCCACAATCGGGGATTTGTGTTTGGGGATCATCACTTCAGCCCCCCGGTTTTCAAAATTATCGATGGCCAGCCTGACAATCTTTTCGGCATCCTCCAGGGCATGGTGTTCGTCAAATTCGATATGAATCACATTTTTCTGCTCCATCCGGGCAATCGGGTGGGTGGTAATCAGCTTGGTATGGAAGCACTCGGCCACATTGGCCAGATTCTGAAAAATGCACTGAATATCGACGACCATGGCATCACAGGCTCCGGTGACAATGGCCAGTTCCTGCTGTAAAAAGGTGCCGCACAGCGGCACCCCGTGGCGCTGCAGCATTTCATTGGCAGTGCAACAGATTCCGGACAGCTGGATGCCTTTAGCGCCCCTGGATTTTGCATACTCCTGCATCTCTTTGGTCTGGACCACCGCCACGATCATTTCAGACAGCACCGGTTCATGGCCGTGAATAACAATGTTGACCATGTCTTCTTTCATCACACCCAGGTTGGCCTCTGAGGCCAATGGATACGGCGTGCCGAACAGGATGTCCTGCAGATCGGTAGCCAGCATCGAGCCGCCCCAGCCGTCGGCAATCGCCGCCCGGGTCCCCTGTTTCATCAGGTTTTTATAATCCTGATCCACCCCGATGTGTGTGCGGTGCATGATTTCAACAATCTCCCGGTCGATGTTGCGGGGCACAACCCCTTGTTTTTTCCAAATCTCATAGCGGGGTGCGGGTGCCCGTGTGGCATAAAGAAGCTCGCCTTCGGCTTTGCCCCATTCGTTTAATGCCTTTTCGGCAACTTCTAAGGCGATTTCATCCATATTGCGATCTAATTGCTTTCCGTCGACTTCAACGGTTGTCTCAACTCCCAGATAAGGTGCGACTTCCAGAAGCTTGCGGGTATCCTTGATCTTATAAGCATCGGTTTCCTTGCGGGCCGCAGACATAAAAACTTCGGCCACCGCACGTCCGTGGTCCGAATGCGCAGCAGCGCCGCCGGCAATCATGCGGATAAAGTTACGCGCGGCGATGGTGTTGGGTGTAGCGCCGCAGATGCCCTTGCGGGTATCTTCACCTTCAATACCGCTTTTTGGCAGGGGAAGCCGACAGGGTCCCATGCTGCAGTTCTTGCAGCAGATCCCCTGGGTCCCGATATTGCAGGGCTTCATCGTCACGGCTCGGTCAAAAGCGGTTTCAATACCCAGTTCCTGGGCCCGTTTAATCATCTGTTGCGTTGCCGCATCAATTGAGGCCGCAATCGGATCGGCCACTTTTTTTACCTTAGCCGCGGTTGGTTTTTTTTCTTCTGTCATTTGAGGTTCCTCCTCATGCTGGTTTTTGTTCTTTTAGAAGGACGTAACCTTCCAGTCCAGATCAACAGTGAAAACACCGTCGACAATGCTGTCCAGAATAATCTGGGTCTGGTTTTCAATTTTAGGCTTCATCGGTAATTTCGCCTGGAAATCGGAAGTAAATTCTCACTCCAAGCGGGATGCGAATCGCAGGAAACTCAGCCCGGGAAAATTTCACTTCCTGTGATAAAGTTTTTTCCAGGGATCGCGCTTGAATTCCAGGAAATTTCGCAAAGCCCGATACATGGCCCCTACCGCAAGTTCGGCGCAATGGGTATTTTCCGGAGGCAAGGTTTCCAGGTATTTCATCACCTCTTCGGGCGTTAGCTCCCAGGCCGATCCCACATCCTTTCCTTCGATCAATTCAGCCACCGTGTTGGCACAGGCGTTGGTACTCATGCATCCGTCGGTTTCATATGATACCGATTGGATGCGACCATTGCGGATGGATAAATACATTTCGACAGTATCGCCGCAGTCTCCGGTTCTCTTTCCGTATCCATCCGGATGTTTAACGATTTCACGACGGTCGGTACGAAAGGCCATTTCCAGGTAATGCAACGAATGATCCTGCCAGAAATCAAATTTTTTCTGATCCATTCACCTATCTGACATTAGAAAAAATAGTAACAATTTAAAAACCTGCTCAATGATCACAGACATTTGCGCCGGCTTCTAGTTTATTGTCCAGATACTGTCTGACGAGTTCTTCAGGTGTCTCCGTGGGCGCGCCGACGACCACTTTTATGTCATTTTGGGCAAAAAGATCCAGCGCCCTGCCACCCATTCCGCCGGCAATGATAACGTTTGTACCCAGATCATGAAGCCATTTGGGCAGCACTCCCGGTTCATGGGGCGGCGGAACGATGGTTTCTTTATTTTTGATCTCATTGTCTTCAACATCAACCAGCGCAAATTCCTGACAGTGCCCGAAGTGAGCGGTAAGTTTTCCCTCAGCTAATGGTATTGCAAATTTCATGGTAAAATCCCTCCAATTTTTTAGAACCGCCTTTAAATCCAGTTCTATCTAAAATTAATGTTCCTCAAAACGAAAATACAATAAAAAAAAGTGCTTATAACTCTAACCTATTTGACAGGTTTTCCCAGATTTCCTTGATCGCCTGACCCACTTTTGACTCGGTATTGTATTCAAAAACTGTTTGGGCCTGGACCATGGCGTTGATGAAAATCGGATCAAAAGGAATTCGGCCTAAACAGGACAACCCCTTTTCTTTGGCGAAGTTCTCAATATCCCGAGTCAGCTCTAAATTAAGATCAAACTTATTGACACAAATCATAGCCGGCACCTTAAAATGGTCGGCCAGTTGCGCTACCCGTTCCATATCGTGTTTGCCCGAAACGGTGGGTTCGGTGACGATGAGCACGGCAGTGGCACCGCCGATCGAGGCAATTACCGGGCAGCCTACCCCGGGTGGGCCGTCGCTCAGAATAAGCGCCAGATTTTTTTCTTCAGCCAGTTTGCGAGCTTCCTGGCGCACCAGGCTGACCAGTTTGCCGGAATTTTCCTCCGCAATCCCCAGCCGCGCATGCACCATGGGACCGAAACGGGTGTCTGAAATATACCACTCCCCGCAGGTATTTAGCGGAAAATCAATGGCCTTTTCAGGGCAAAAATAAACGCAAACCCCGCAGCCTTCGCACTCGATGGGGTTGACTTCAAAATCATTGCTGATGGCATTCCAACGGCACATTTCAAGACACACACCGCATTCGGTACATTTATCCTGATCGATAACCGCCGTATTGCCCGATTGGAAATCATGCCGCTTTCTGACTTCGGGTTCCATGATCAGATGCAGATCGGCCGCATCCACATCCGCATCGCAGAGAACCTTGTTTTCAGCCAATGACGCAAATGCTGCCATTAAACTGGTCTTGCCGGTTCCGCCTTTACCGCTGATGATGATTAATTCTTTCATGGTCAGTGTGCCACCAATGCTTTAATCTTTTCATTGAGTTCCAAAAACTTTTCCTTCCATTCCGGCATGGCTTCTACGATTAACTCGCCCCTGGAATAGGTCTCGGCAATCTGTCGATCAAACGGAATTTCCATCAGTATCGGCAAATTTTCATGATCCGCATATTCTTTAACTTTTTCATCCCCCAGATCAGAGCGGTTAATGACCAAACCGCAGGGAATATCGAGTATATTAACGGCGCCAACGGCCAGTTTCAAATCGTGCAGGCCAAAGGGGGTGGGCTCGGTAACGAGTAAAACAAAATCGGCGGTTTTCATGGATTCGATCACCGGACAGGAGGTCCCCGGAGGTGCGTCCACAATGGTGAGCCGGGCCGGATCGGTATAGGATAAAACCTTATTGATCAAAGGCGGAGACATGGCTTCGCCCACCCTCAATTTCCCATGGATAAATTCGATTCCGTTGCGATGACCTTTTTGAATGATACCCAACTCGCGGCCTTTTTCAGTAATGGCATCTTCGGGACAAACCGCCATGCATCCGCCGCAGCTATGGCAGAGTTCTTCAAAAGGCAAAACCGTTTCCCCCACGACGACAATGGCTTTGAACTGGCATATGTCACCACATTTTCCGCATAGGGTGCATTTGTCCATATCCACCTCGGGAACCGGGGTGGTAACGGTTTCCGTCAAATCAAAAACCGGATGCATAAAAAGATGGGCATTGGGTTCTTCGACATCACAATCCAGTAGTTGAACTGCGGAGCCAAGCGACACAGCCAGATTGGTTGCCACGGTCGTTTTGCCGGTTCCGCCCTTTCCACTGGCAATACTAATGATCATATTAAAAACCCTTTAATCCGGACACACCGGAAATTCTAATGTTCAAATGTTTGTAAGAAAAAAATGCACTAAGGGCCTAAGTAGTTGCTTCTCAGGCCTCACCGACCCGACCTTCCTCCGCCTCCCATACCGCCTCCGCCGCCGCCTCCCATTCCTCTGCCGCGGCCCATACCCTTGCCGCGTCCCATGCCCATCCCGCCGGCGCCGGCGTGAAGTGGCGCGTTGGCTTCGGTGGTGGGTGTCAGCTCCCCATTTTTGTACTTATTCACGATGTCTTTAATTGGGCCGGCTTGCCCGACGTACACTTGAACTCCGGCTGCAGTAAATGTCTGCAATGCGTTGGGGCCGCAATTCCCGGTAATCACCGCCTGGGCGCCTTTGGAAGCCACAAACTGGGCCGATTGAATGCCGGCACCGCCTCCCAGGGCAGCATTTTCATTTTCGAAAACTTCAAAACTCAAATCATCTGTTTCGATAATCAAAAAATAGCTGCACCTTCCAAATCGGGGGTCCAGCTGGGCCGCCAAATCTTTTCCGGATGAACTTATGGCAATTTTCATGGTTTAGTCTCCCTTTCGTTAAAGAAAATAATTGACCTTTTAACTCTTAGCAGCTTTTCCGCAGCAGCTTCCGGGGCCCTCGCAGTCGGCCTGGTGTGGTTGCGACCCGCAGCAGCCCGTGTCACCTGCTCCGGGCAACCGCATTTGAGATACTCCGGATATAGAAGAATGAGCCGATATGAGTTTCTTAAGTTTTTGACTGCCACAGAAATTACATTGCGGTCGATCAGAAGAAGATTTCATCAGTAGTTCATTGACGCTTCCACATTTCTCACAGAGATAATCAAACAAAGGCATGCGATTCCTCCAAAAATTCAATCGTTGTTACCTGAATTTTGCACGAGTCGGAGGCTTTCATATGCAAGGCACTTAAGGGCGAAGTCGTAGTATAACTACTTCGAGCCCTTAATAACGCAGCAGATGGAAGCCTCCGGCTCGCCCATCGGGTGAAAAGTAATGAGATAAAATGATTTTCATCCATTAAACATAATTCCAACTTCTCATTAATTTTCATGCAAGATTCAGGTATTAAACCCAGTGCCCCTCCACATCCGCATCCGCGGCAGTTTCAAGTTCTCCGTTATTAAATTGCTCGATGGCATCTGCCACCTTCCCGCCGGCACCGGTCATTATTTTAACACCGGCACTTTGCAGCACTTTAAACGCTTTTGGCCCGCAGTGACCGGTAATTAAAACATCCACGTTATTATCGGCAATGGTCTTTCCCGCCTGTATTCCGGCACCCTGGGGCAAATTAATATTCTGCGCGTTTTCCACAACCTCGAAGACCATGCTTTCGGGATCAAGGATAATAAAATATTCAGCCCTGCCAAATCGCGGGTCCAAATTGGAATCTAATTCCTTGCCAACCGAGGTTATTGCAATTCTCATGATTTAAATTCCCTTCTTTTTCATTTTACGCATACATATAAGTATTTAATATTATAAATATTTACGAATATAGAGGGTCTTTTGTTATAAGCATATGCTCATAACAACCTTAAGCGCTGCCGGATGTGTTGTCAAGCATTTTTTAAAAAAAGGAGAGGAGTAGCGGCCCGGGCCATATGATTTTCTTCAAACACCTTCGGCCATTCTTCGAATGGCATCATAAAGTTCGGTAGGATTGATGCTGTTTTTCCGGGCAATTTCCTTAATCGTCATATCCGCTGCCGCTTTGATTTTACCTTCGGCCAGCCTCCTGGTGATGGTCGGAATATTCAACCCGTATTCCTGGCAGATATCGGCCAGCGTGCGACTGCCGGTGCCGGGCGGCGGCGTCAGAGGCATTTTACCGAGCGGCTTGCCGACTTCTGCTGTAGGCTTCATTGCCAGATACACCTGCTGGGGGGACAGATGGTTGCGCGTGGCGATATCCTGCAAGGTCTGCTTTTCAGACTCAACCGATATATCGGCTTTGTTCAAGCGGGTCATGGCCTCGGTTAAATCAAACCTCATCTTTTTGGCAAATACTTTTAAAGATGACAGCTCGGCATGGCCGTAAGGCGGCTCGCCGTATTTTTTAGTCGCCGCATTTTTAACGGAATCATTAATCTCAAGAATCCACTTGAAGGGGGCGATTTCAACATAGGTCCCGCCGACAAAAACGATTAAAAGAATAAGCGCGATATTAAACTCGCGGGTAAATACTTTAATTTGCTTGGCCTTGTTTTTCAAATAGGACAAAATCGCTTTCCAGTTGTAATAGATATGAAAACCGATGCTGATCAGAAGGAGAAGGCCCAAATTGATGTGAATGTTGCCCCACTCCGTTTTGGTAAGGCCCCACAGACGCCAGTCGGCCCAGTAAGCCACCCGGCCATGGGGCACGATATACAGAATCACGCTGGTGGTAACCAGGGCCAAAAAGGACAATAATGCGCTCAGCGAGGTTATTCTTCTAATATTCATAGTAGCTCCAATTATTTAACCAGGTTCGGGATTTTTAAGGGGAATATCCCACTTTTTCATATACTTCCATACCGCCGTGCGGCTGACACCGAGTCGGCGGGCAACCTCCGCTTTGTTCCAGCGACTGGTTTCCAGCAGTTTCATCAGCTCTTCCTTTGAAAGATCCCTGCCGATTCTGACTTTCCTTGCGGCGGCGCCCGCAATTCCTCCCGGCCAGCATTCGTCTCCGGGCTGTCGAATTTCAAGCGGCAGATCCGATATTTCGATCTGATCCCTATTGCAGAGGACAAAGGCATGCTCAATGGCATTTTCAAGCTCGCGAACATTGCCCGGCCAGGAATGGTCCATAAAAACCCGCATGGCAAACTGGGAGATTCCCTTGATGTTTTTACCGGTTTTATGGTTTTGCCGATCGATGAAATGCCGCGTCAAAAGCGGGATGTCATCTTTGCGTTTTCTGAGAGGCGGTAAAACAATGGGAAAGACTTTCAGCCGATAGTACAAATCATCTCGAAAATGTCCTTCCTGGACGCGGTTGTATAGATCCCGGTTGGTGGCCGCCATAATCCGTATATTGACCTTGCGGGTTTTTGAATCCCCCACTCGCTCGATTTCACGCTCCTGCAGCACCCGCAGCAGTTTTACCTGAATATACGGGCTGATCTCGCCGATTTCATCGAGGAATACGGTTCCCCCATCGGCTTCCTCAAATCTTCCGGTGCGATTATGGGTGGCACCGGTGAAGGCGCCTTTGACATGTCCGAAGAGTTCGCTTTCCAGCAGCGATTCGGTCAGGGCCGAACAATTGACCGCTGTCAGCGGGTAGGTTGTCCGCGTGCTGCGCTGGTGGATCGCTCCGGCGACCAATTCCTTACCGGTTCCGCTTTCGCCCAGGATTAATATGGTCGCATCACTGGCGGCGGCAGCATTGATGGCCGCAAACACCTTCTGCATTTCGTGGCTTTTGCCGATCAGGTTATCCAGACGGTGCTTTTCGCCCAACCGGATCAAGGCCTCCTCGGCTTCCTGACGGGCCCGGGATATTTCACTGAGATCGGTGACGGTTTCAACCACACCGATAATCTGTTGATTTTGATCCCGTACTACTCGGGCGCTCTTGATGACCGGCACATTGTGACCGGCTTTATGCATTAATAAACATTCATTTGCCTCTGATTTCCCCTCTTTAAGAATCTGACAGCTGCGAATGCCCGAGGGACATTTTTTCCCGAAACACCGGCTGCATCTTAGAATCTGACACGTATTACCCATGGCCTCCTCGGCCGTATACCCGCTGATACGTTCCATCGAACGATTCCAGGAAGTGACCCGACCGTTATTATCAAGGGTGAAAACACCATCGGCCATGGTGTCGATAATCTGTTCAATAAAATGAATGTTCCAAATTTCGTGGGTTTTTGAGTTCACGGCAATCTCCAGTTGGTTTCGGTTTGAACATCAACTAGCGTTACCCGGTGTTACGCTGCATAGTATCCACCGATCGCCAGCATGTCAAGCTGGATCAAATTGGTGTTATTCTCACCCCTTATACGGATGATGCCCCGTATCATCCGGTAGCGGATGATGTCTTGAAATCGATGGATTCCGTTATGTTTAGGATAACGTTACCGTTGTTAAAAGTAACGTTATCCTATTCCATCACCAAGGCCACAAGATTACCTCACACATGAATCCCATCGCTCTCACGAAATTATTTTTCTATGCAATTCAAATAGGATAGAGCAAGCAGCGTTTTTTTTCGGCCGGAGTCAGCTTTTGGCATACATATTGAAATTAACAAAGTACAGCAAGATAATGGATGAGGACTGTTGAGCAATGCCAGAACCACTTTGTCTTCGAACCGATTACGCAACTGGATTTCAACTAACCATCAAATAGAAAGGAGCGTATTATGAAAGCACGAAACTGTTGCAAAACCATGCAGGCGGAGCTGACGGCCTGGAAAGCCAATGTTTATGATATCGTTCGCAAGATGGAAGAACTGCCCGGTGGTGAAAGAGAAAAGATCCTTCCCAATATCGAGGACCTTCATATGCTCATTACGGAAATGGATGATCGGATTGAACAAATCCGGGACAAGTGCACCCCCGAGACCGGTATTGACGATATCAGGACCGATCGGGAAGAATTTGATAAGCACTTGGCATCGCTGCGCGTAACGGCGGATGAAGCGATGAAGGGTCTCGGCGGCGGGGACTTCGGTGGTTAAGCGGGGGTGTCAAACCGGACACCATACGGTCTGCAGCGCCCGCAAGGAAGCCTGAAGGGTGTCCCGACTGCTCGGCGGTCAACCCATTGTGCATTAAGGCTCTTTTCGGGCGTTTTTCTCGCCTTTACAAAGTGCCATGTTGGTGACAGTCCTGTTGCACCGGCTAAATATGGTATTAAATCCATTCCCGCTCTTATTTTCTTCAAGGAAGGAAAAAAGGTAGATCAAATTACAGGCATTGTCGGCAAATCGAAACTCGAAGAAACGATAAACAGCATACTTTAGGGAATCTGTTAATGAATATGACGGATTCAAGGTCTAACCCAGGGGAGACAACGACCATGAAAGAAGGAAAATATTTGCCTGACAATGAGTTTAACAGCGCAATCAGACATGGCGTGGCATTGGTGGATTTTAACGCCTCATGGTGTGCGCCCTGCCGCGCCCAGGAACCTATAATCAGGCAACTGGCCATAAAGTTCAAAGACCAAGCGATGGTTACCTCCCTGAATATCGATGATAATCGGGAAACAGCGCTGAAGTTGTGCATCCATAGCATTCCGACGCTGGTTCTTTTTAAGAACGGCCAGGAAATCCAGCGCTTTATCGGCCTTCAGTCTGAAAAATTGCTGTCTCAGGCCATTGAAAATGTGCTGGGGTGATTCTTCAAGGACTTAAAGCCGACGCGATGCGCAATCCCATCTGGTAATTGCCCATTTCGGGGTCAAGTAAAGATCATTTGCCAATGGGCGGTTTTTTCCGAAAGTGGCCCCCGAAGATCCGGTTCACAAGTTAAACAATAAGGCGGAACCCAAAGGAGGACAGCATGGCTGTACAGGTTTTAATTAAACGAAAATTTATCGAAGGCAAGGCGGAAGAACTGTCTCCGCTCATCGTAAAGCTAAGGTCCCTTGCCACCATTCAACCCGGCTATATCTGCGGGGAAACTCTGAATTGTATCGATCCTCCCGGTAGAAACGAATATCTGGTCAGGAGCACATGGCGATCGGTGAAAGATTGGAAAAAATGGCTGCACAGCAAAGAAAGGATCGCCATAAATGATCAGATAGATCAATTTGCCCGGGAGGAGACAGAATATGTAATTTATGAACCGCTGGTAGGAGGCATCATTCCGGCATCAACAGCCCAGGGGGAAAATTGAAAATCGCTATCGGAACCGACGATAAAAAAAACGATCAGAAAAGGAGAAGTTACCATGACAGAAGGCATTCTGGAGATTGAGGACAACAATTTTGATTCTGAAGTGTTACAGTCAGACAAGCCGATCCTGGTTGACTTCTGGGCCCCCTGGTGCGGGCCGTGTAAGGCCATTGGACCGGCGGTTGAAAAACTTGCCGAGACTTACGCCGATCAATTTCGTTTCGCCAAATGCAATGTAGACCATAATCCGGCCACACCTGACAAGTACGGCATCCGGGCCATCCCGACCTTGATGTTTTTTAAGCAAGGACAGTTGGTAGATAAAATCACCGGAGCGGTGGCCCCAACCCAAATTGAAGAATCCATAAAAAGAATTTTATCAGGGGCTGAGCCGGCGGCACCTTTCATCGTCCAATGAAAGATTCCGACCCAAAAACGGTTAAAAAATGAAACGTTTAACTGGAGTTAATCAAAATGGGAAAATATTCGTGCCGTCCTGAAATAGAAACAAGTTATCTGTGTATGAAAGGAGACCGGTTATGGAACGAATGTTCAAAAAATTTAAGCTCAATGGTCTTGACCTGGCAAATCGATTCGTCTTCCCGCCTGTTAAGACGGGCTATGGAACTCCCCAGGGGGAGGTGACCCAACGCCAGTTAATGTTTTATCAACAGATCGCTAAAAACGGGCCCGGCATACTGATTTTGGAACCCGTGGCGGTAACCCCTGATGGTAAAGAGCATCCCAAACAGCTTTGTGTACACCTTCCCCACAGTAGTGCGGAACTTAAAAAAATTGTGGGCGTGATTCACAACGCAAATCGTTTGGCATGTCTGCATCTGAATCATGCCGGTGCGGCTGCCAACCCAAAGGTAACCGGCACAACTCCCAAAGCACCATCAGCCATCACCTGCCCGACTACCGGCAAAGAATCCGAACCGCTGACTGAAAATGAAATCGAAACCATTTTAGAAGGCTACACGTCAGCAGCCCGCAAAGCGATGGAAGCAGGATTTGACCTCATCGAAATCCAAGCCGGACATGGCTATCTGATCTCCCAATTCTTAAACAAAAAGATAAATAAGCGCACGGATCGGTATGGCCGCGATCGTTTGGTTTTTGCCCGGGAGGTCTTTGCGGCCGTAAAGCAGGGAGCGCCGAAGTTGCCCCTGATCCTTCGAATTTCCGGCAACGAAATGTCACCGGAGTTTGGCATCGAGCCTGATGATCTCATGCCTTTGTTCGAAACGGCGCAAACGGCCGGGTCCTGCGCCGTTCATGTGGGTATGGGAAGCTCCTGTTTTAGTCCGCCGTGGTACTTTCACCATTCAAGTCTCCCGGAAAAACCCCAGATCGATGCGCTCAACTGGGTGCGCAATCAGACGTCTCTGCCGTTAATTGCAGCCGGGCGCATGGGCAGAAGGCAAAGAACCCTTGAAATCGTGGAAAATGATCTGGCGGATCTGATCGCTCTTGGCAGACCCCTGATTGCTGATCCCCGGCTTCTGGCCAAATGGCAGAAGAAAGAATACGAACGGGTCGTATCCTGCGGCTACTGCCTGCAGGGCTGTCTGCATCGTTTGAAAAACGCCCAGCCCCTGGGTTGCAATTTAAACCCGGAACTGGGGCTACCCGAGTTGGCGCCCACCGCAAAACCTCTGAAAGTTCTTATCGCAGGTGGAGGCCCTGCCGGCATGAGTTCGGCGATGTATCTGACCAAACGTGGCCACCAGGTGACCCTTGCTGAAAAAGAAAGCCAGCTGGGCGGACAGTTCAATCTCACATGGCAGGCACCCGGAAAGGAAAAAATGAAAGACGGGCTGGAGGCCATCGAACGTCAGGTGAAAGCCGGCAGCACGTCTATGTTGACCGGTCGGGCCGTGGATGCCGACCTTGTCCGGAAAATTCAGCCGGATCTTCTGGTGTGGGCAACCGGGGCGGTTCAAAACATCCCGAATATCGAAGGTCTGGATGACCAGTATTCGCTGACTGCTGTAGAATATTTCCGGGGAGATAAAGACGTTCGAGGCCCCAGAGTGTTGGTGATTGGTGCCGGTCGAGCGGGTCTTGAAATCGCGGAAAAGCTGGGAAAAGAAGGGTTCGAGGTAGTGGCCACCAAACGAACAGATCCCATCGGCAGCTTTATGGAAATGATTACCCGAAATTTGACTCTCAAACGGATTGCCGGCATGCCCCAGGTTACGCTGATGCCGCATACCACGGTTAAATCTCTCAGTTCAGAAGGAGTTGAGATGATCCAGGATGAGGAAAAGAAAACGCTGGCAGCGTTTCAGACGGTTATCCTGGCCGCCGGTATGCGTTCTGCCGCCGCTCCCGATGAAGGCATTAACAAGGCTGTTGCAAATGTGGAAATCCTGGGAGATGCCAGGGAGGTCCAGGATATTTTCAATGCGGTGCATGCAGGTTATGATCTCGCTTGCCGGTATTAGATCCAATTAACGGTTCCAAATTGCAGGTTTTCGATTAGGTAACTCAGCATCACTGATTTGCGGCCTGTATCGTGGAAATCTTTTATCAATACGGACCTCGCAAACAATATTATATAGGAGGCATGAAAATGAATAGCGTATCATTTGCAGACATCGCCATTGTATCCTGCGGGACATTAAGCCTCGAGCTGAACTCCTTAAGCGAGGAAGGGTTTCTGGATGCTGCTCATCTATTTTTTACGACACCCGGGCTGCATGAGGATATCCGTGAGCTGGAACGCCAGCTCATTCAGAAAATTAACAAGGCCAAAGAGAGGGTCGACAAGGTGCTGGTGGTTTATGGTGGCAAGTTCTGTTACGTCAATGCCGAAGAACCCACCCGCACCATGCAGACCATCATAGAAGAACAGGGTCCGGGAGTTACTCGAATCCAGGCCACCCATTGCATGGACATGATCGCCAGCGAAGCACAACGCGAAGAAATTGCAAAAGAAATCGCCGGCGACGAAAAGGTCTGGTGGATGACACCGGGCTGGATCAAATTTCGTCATAATGTCTTCAAAGGATGGGACAAAGGCCTGGCAAATGAGAATTTTCCCCGCCATACAGGAGGCGCAATTGTTCTTGATGGAATTGGATACCTTGAAAAATATATGGCGGAAAAGCCGGAGGAATTTTTAGAATATTCTGATTGGATGGGAATTCCGATCCAACCCTATCCGATTACATTAGATCGATTCAAAACCTTGCTGGCAGAGCAGGCAACTCAACTATCAGGTTGATAATCATTTGAAAATATTTAGCTTTTTGCACACCTTTTCTACATAAATCCTTGTTGAATTATAGACATATTATAGGACTTATGCTAACACGGTGATCCATCCACTGCCTCATTTCACGCTGCATAATGCTCGAGAAAAAAATTAATCGAAATTCGAGGTAAATTAAACTGATCGAAAAACGATCTATGGTTGTCGGCATTCAATTTTTTTGTAACCCATTTAGAATCCCTGGTTCTTTAAGGGAAACAATTCAAAATGACTGCTTATTTACAACGAATTTAACCTGAAAGGAGATCAAAATTGGGGCAAGAAATCTCAAGAAGAACATTCCTAAGAGGAGGAGTCGCAGCAGCAGCTGGCCTGGCTGCCGGCAGCATCCCGGGAGCTTCCGCAGCAGCCGCACCACAGGAAGAGACTCAGCTGGCGACCTTACTGGACATCAGCAAATGCATCGGTTGCGGCGCCTGCGTGGAAGCCTGTAATGAAACCAACGCTCATAAATACCCCAATCCCAAAAAACCATTTCCCAAAATGTATCCCAACCGGGTGCCGGTCGAAGACTGGTCGGAAAAACAGGATGTTAGCGATCGTCTGACCCCGTATAACTGGCTCTTTATTCAACATGCCATTGTTAATTTAAACGGTGAAGAACAGGAAATTACGCTGCCCCGGCGCTGTATGCACTGTGTCAATCCGCCGTGTGTTAAACTCTGCCCCTGGGGAGCTGCGCGGCAGCTTGAGAATGGTATTTCAAGGATTGATTCCGATATTTGCCTCGGGGGTTCCAAGTGCAAAAAGGTGTGCCCGTGGGATATCCCCCAGCGCCAGACGGGAACGGGCCTGTATCTTGATATTCTGCCTTCATTTGCCGGCAACGGGGTAATGTACAAGTGCGACCGCTGCTATGACCAAATTGCAGATGGCCAATTGCCGGCCTGCATCGAAGCTTGCCCTGAGGACGTGCAGACTATCGGGCCGCGGGATGAAATCATTCAAAAAGCCCATGCGCTGGCCAAAGAAACCAACGGCTATATCTATGGTGAGAAGGAAAATGGCGGAACCAATACGATTTATGTTTTGCCGGTGCCGTTTGAAGAGCTGAATAAGGCCATTGAAAAGGGGAAAGGAAAACCTCATCTGAAGCCGGTAAAAGACACCATGGCCCAGGCCAACAACCTGACAACTGCGATGGTCCTTGCCCCTGTGGCCGGGATTGCAGCGGCAGTCGGGAAATTTGTCAAGCGCACAAAGAACAGTCAATAGCAAATAAGGAGCCTGTTGAAATGAGAGTGCAACAAACCGATAGATCAAAAACACCAAACCGTGCCGTTCGTTATGTCTACCTGATTACCGTTTTTTTCTTAACTCTTACCGGTTTCGGCCAGATGCCCATTTTTAAACGCTATTACATTGCCGATATCCCCGGTTTTGGTTGGCTGGCGCAATTTTATGTGACCCATTATATTCATTACCTGGGGGCAATTTTAATCCTGGCGCTGGTAACCTATATGATCATCGACTACCTGATTCTGCAAAAAAAACGCATTCGCCTGACCGCCTCCGGTTACGTCCGGGGTACAATTCTGGCTGGAATCCTCGTATCGGGCTTATTGCTGGTGATCCGAAATCTGGCAGGAAGCCAGTTTGCACCGGGATTCATCATTTTGCTGGATTTAGCCCATCTGGGACTGGTCATGGCGTTTTTGATGGCCGCCGGCTACTGCTTGGTACGCAAAAGGAGCTGGGTTACATCACAATGAATCGAACTCAAAAATTTGGGATTTAAAAACATTTCATCTGAAAAGCTCAGAACATGGAACATTGCATCAATCATCCCGATAGAGAAACCAGTTATGCCTGCTTAAAGCATAACAGCTACATGTGCGAGGAATGCCTGCATTGCCGTGATCCGGAAATATACTGCAAATTCCGCTCGGCATGTCCCATCCACTTCTTAACAAAAAGAAAAGGAAATCTGGAAGGTGACAACCCGCCTGCAGACCAAGACCCGGCCGAAACGGTTAGGGTGGCTTGATATCACGCAGGAGATTTTTTGTAACCGATTTACAATGTCTGGTTTTTAGAAAACAGTGGACAAATACCCGCTGAGATCTTATTAATTACAAGGAGCACAATTATGAAAGAGCTTATCATTATGTTAGGCATTGCGGGTATCTGGATTCTCCTGCAGGCCTATATTCTCCCTAAATTAGGCATTTCAACCTGACTGAAAGATTCTTGTCAGGTGACAAGCAACCATGACCGCACCCAAGAGAGCGAACCGCAAAGAGATAAAAGATAAAGATTTTGAACTCATTCGGGCCATCAATTCGGGCCGATTCGATCGGTTCCCGGATCTTGTGAAACGGTACGAGCAAAAGCTGTATAATTTCAGCCTCAGAATGTGCCGGCAGGGGGCCGATGCCGAAGATACGGTTCAAGAAACTTTTCTAAATGTCTTCAGATACTTAAAAGATTTCCGCTACGAAACCAAATTCAAAAACTGGCTGTACCGGGTGGCAGCCAGCACATGCATTAAAAAACGGCGAAAATCAAAATTTGCCCCGCAACGGGAACTGTCCCTGGATGAATTTTTGCCCCAGGATGAAACCGAGGTTCCCGACCGGGTTCCCAGATGGGCGCTGATGCCCCTGGATAAACTGCTAAACGATGAGCTTTTAGACAAGATCAACGAGGCCATTTTTAGACTTCCCGAAAAATACCGGATGGTGATCGTATTAAGGGACATTGAAGACTTTAGCACGGCCGAAACCGCCCAGATTTTGAATTTATCGGATGCGAATGTGAAAGTCAGATTACACCGGGCACGCTTATTTTTGAGAGACAAGTTGAAAGGGTATTTTGAAAATGAATAAAGATGAGCACGATCATAAACACTGCCTGGAGCTGTTTGAAAAACTTTCCGAGTATCTGGATAATGAACTGGATGAGGTAACCTGCAAAGACATCGAAAAGCACATCAAAGAATGCGTCCCCTGCTTTGTGTGCCTGCAGACCCTTAAACAAACCGTTGCCCTGTGCAAACAGGCCCAAGACCGACCGGTCCCCAAAGACTTCTCAAAAAAATTAAAAGAAGTCATTCAAAATATGCCCAAAACACCGCCTGCCGGATAACATGTTGAGTGCTTTCAGGGAAGTGGGCTTTTGTGTGAGGATGCGATTTGCCGTTCTCTTTTTTTCAAATCTTCGAGACATGCCGCTATGTGATCACCGCAACGGTTTGCAGTATCACCGTTTTCGCAGTGGCGCCGGAAACCTTTTAGCCATTCCTTACCGCCGCGGGGACAAATTTCTAAAAACTCAACAAAATTAATCAACCGATCAATAATGTTTTTTGAGATTGCGTGCTCGACCCTGCAAGCGGCTTCTTCGGCTTCGCCTTCATCAATTAAAAGAACTTTAATAAAAAAATCCTTTAAGGCTTCATGCCTTCTGACGATTTCTGTCGCCAGTCTTTTGCCTTTGGTGGTTAAGGTAATGATATCGTAAGGCGCATAGTTCACCAGCCCTTTTTCGGAAAGTGACCGCAGCGCTCCGGTTACAGATGATTTGTTCACTTTCACCCAGTCGGCAATATCTTTGGCTCTGGCAGCCTGTTTCTCTTGCGAGATGTGAAAGATGGCTTCAAGATAATCTTCCATATTGGAACTTAACGGTTCTGCACGGATCATTTTATTTTTCCTTTAAAGCTGAGAATTATCCGGATTTTCTTCACAGGATGCCGGATCCGCGGAGCAGGACGTACATCCGCAGCCGCACTGATCTTCCTGTTTAAATTTTTTTAAAAAATTTCGAATCAGAAACGCCGCTGCAACCGCAACGATTAAAATAACGATAAGGGTTTGCATTTTATTTCACCAAAATCCCGAAGGCGGATCCAATTTGAAAAATGAGAACCGCTAAAACAAATGCGAGTACTGTATTAAATACCATGGCAAACACGCCCCATTTCCAGGAACCCGATTCCCTTGAGATACAAATGACCGCGACAAAACAGGGCGAATAGAACATTGTAAAAACAATTAGGCCTACCGCCACCAGGGGCGACCAGTTGGGGTCCCTGGCCAGGGTTTCAGACAAAGAGCCGGTTCCTGCCGGATCCACCTCTCCCAGAGAATAGGCCGTGCCCAGAGTTGAAACCACCACTTCCTTGGCGGCAAATCCGCCGACCAGGGCAATATTGGTTCTCCAGTCGAAACCCGCCCATTTCGATACGGATTCCAAGGCGCCACCAATCTGACCGGCAATCGAATATCGCAATCCAGCTTCGGCTTCGGCCGCATCGATCCGTTGAAGTTTTTCTTTAAGGTTTCTTGCCCGACCTGAAAGTTCAGCTCGCTCATCGGCAGCTTCCAGTTGCTGTACAACCACTTCCGGCACACGGCTTATTTCAGCTAAGCGTAATTTTTCAAATTCCTGAATCTTTGAATCCGGCAGCCCGGGAAAGGTCATCATGGCCCACAGGACAACCGACAGTCCCAGAATCACCGTACCGGCTTTTTTGATATACTGCCAGGTGCGTTCCCAGGTATGAATGGCCAGACCCTTAAATGTCGGCATGCGGTAGGGGGGAAGTTCCATAACAAAGGGAGTCGCCGCACCTTTGATGACCGTGATGCGCAACAGCTTAGCAACCAGCAGCGCACCGGCCCAGGCACCAAGGGTGATCAAAAACATAATGGCCGCCTCATGTTTGGCAAAAAACGTCGCAATCAGCAGTGCAAATACGGGCAATTTAGCGCCGCAGTTCATAAAAGGCAAGGTCAGCAGGGTGGCCAGGCGTTCACGCGGCGACTTGAGGGTGCGGGTTGCCATGACACCCGGTACGGCACAGCCGCCGGCAATACCGCCGGATACAATAAAGGCCATCACGGAGCTGCCGTGCAAACCAAACATCCGAAATACCCGATCCAGCATAAAGGCCACCCGGGCCAGATACCCGGAATCCTCCAGTATGGCAATGCCGAAAAACATAAACATAATGAGGGGCACAAAACCCAGGACGCCGCCCACACCATCAATGATTCCCGATACGATCAACGATTTCAGCAACCCCTCCGGCAGGACGGCCGACAGGGTTGACCCCAGCCAGCCAAAAAAACTTTCCAGCCAGCCCACCGGCATTTTACTGTAAGTAAAGGTAAAATGATAAAGCCCGACAATCACCACCAGCATGATTAAGGGGCCAACAAAGCGATTGGTAAGCACTTTGTCGATTCGATCCGAGCTGTAAAGCCGGTTGCGGTCGTATTTGTGGTGGATGACTCCGTGCTTCAGAATCGATTTGATATACCCATAGCGTTGATCGGCAATCATGGCCTCCGGATAGGTATCCAGGGTATTTTGCAGGTGGCGGGATACCTTGCGCACCATTTCCCTCAGGCGCTTGGACAGGTCCGGATTGACTTTTTGGCCTTTGTCGATAATCTGTTCATCGCTTTCCAAATATTTCAGGGCAATCCAGCGCGCCTGATAGGTGTCGGTTAGAAAATGACCGTCTACAATTTCTTTTTCCATTTCAGAAAGTACCGGGTCGATATCCGCCCCGTAGGATATTTTAAGCGGAGTCAATTGATGATGATCACGGATAATTTGAGAGGCATTGTCCATGAGCTCCTTTTTGCCTCTGCCTGAGCGGGCAACGGTTGGGGTGACGGGTACTCCCAGCAGAGATGAAAGTTTTTGGGCATCGACTTTAATCCCCCGTTTTTTAGCCACATCGATCATGTTGAGGGCGATGCAAATCGGAATACCCATTTCAAGAAATTGAATGGCCAGGTATAAATTGCGTTCCAGGTTGGAGGCATCGACAATATTGATGACCACTTCCGGTTTCTGATTGACCAGAAAATCACGGGCCACCACTTCTTCCAGGGAATAGGCCGTGAGGGAATACGTGCCGGGAAGATCAACAATATGAAGTCTGAACCCGTCATGGATACGCACATAGGTGCCCTCTTTTTTTTCGACCGTTACACCGGGATAATTGCCCACATGCTGCCGCGATCCGGTGAGTTCATTAAAAAGTGTGGTTTTGCCGGAATTCGGATTTCCGGCCAATGCAACCGTTGGTGCCATATATTATTCGACCTCCACTTCGATATAGTCGGCTTCATTGTTGCGCAGCGTCAGAGTAGCCCCCATGACTCTTAAAGCCACGGGGTCATAGAGAGGGGCGCGGCCCTGGATTTTAATTTCGGTTCCCGGCACAAGTCCCATATCGCGGATGCGTCGTCCCAGTTCGCCCGCCACTTTAATGCTGAAAATGGTGCCCGCCTGATTATCGTGCATATTGCGCAAGTTGATTCGCATTCGGATTCAATCCTCCGTATATAGATGGTGTGATTTAAAATACAATCTAAAAAGTTAGTTATACCAAACTTTATACGGTGTCAAGAAAAATCTTTGACACGCAAAACTTATACCCTTAATTGTTCGAAAATTGTTCCGGAATTCAGATTTTTTAGAAAGTGATGGACTGAGCGTGCGACGGGTAGTCAGAATTTTTAAGGAGGGACTAAATGTCAACGACTGAATATCAAACTCATCGGCTCTGTAGCCTTTGAATGCTCTGATCCTGAATCATCGAACACGGCCAGCGCAAAACTGTACCTTTTCTTAGGATTAAATACCACGTCGTCTTCATGACCGGTATTCAGCTTACGGGAAAGCATTACCATCCACCCGCCATCCGCATAACGACTTATCGCCGTAACATCAAAGCGTGACCCGGATGGCTTCACCGGTAAACGATAAGGAATTATATCTCCGGTCTTAAAGATAGAATAATCCGTGATTTTAACCGCCTCTTCCATAAGCAAAAATCCGGGGGTTGAAGGCTTAATGGCCGGATTTTGCATATAAAGCGGCCTGCTTCCATTTTGAGTCTGATTCTTGATGTCTCCGCCGGCACCGACATCTTTTCTGCGCCCGGTTTCTCGATACGATCCGGTCGGATTCCCGGCTACCGTGAGCCAGGCATCGTCCGCGTAACCGTATGGAGCGGAACGGGCAGCCTTCCAGTGCCAGAGATCCCCTTTTTCATCATCGGTCTTTGTGGCGAATTTCCAGCCTTCTCTGGGCACGTCGGCCGGACTGTGGCAGGTGATGGCGCAACCCCGGGTGGCAAATTTATTGATTCGAGTTATCTCGAACAATAAAGCAATGCGATCCTCGTTGCCTTTAAGATGGACCCACTTTTGACCATCAAACATCCAGGATTGCTTGGTGATGCTTTGGGTGGGATCCTTCCATTTAAATAAAAAATACAGGCTGTCGTTCGTGTAAAGTGCTCTGGTGGTCACGGTTCCATTTGCACCGGTAGTTTGCTCGCGATCCTCCACAAGCAGCTGAACAGCTTGTGCCGTTTTCCATATGGGGTCATCCAGTCCCGTCGGAGCCGTTTTGATATAATTCGCGGCAACACTCAATGTGTGGGCCCTTGCCGGCTGACGCAGCTTCAATGCCATTATTGCTAAAATTAAAACCAAGCCCAGAATGAAAAAGAAAACTGCTCGCCTTCTCATTCAAAACCTCCCTTCTAACATTTATACCGCTTTCCATAATAATGTTCCGAATTACGGAATAGGGGCATAAGTGGTTGTAGAAAAAAACGTTTGAACAACGGACGTTTTTTGACAACCACTAAATACCGCTTTCCATAATAATGTTCCGAATTACGGAATAGGGGCATAAGCGCGTGTACGGTTGTAGAAAAAAACGTTGTCGATCCCTTTACGGAAGAGGTTCCCCAAAGTGCGCGAGATAACCCATGATCGATAAGCCCATCAGCACTGCGGCAATAATAGCAGCGACCAACATCATCTTCTTACGGCGAGCCGGATGACGTTCCGCAGAACGATCTAAAAACGGCAGGGCGATGATCAGCCCGGCAAGTGCGCCGGGTATGATAACGGTTGCGATGACCGTCAGAGGACCTGTAAAAATTGCCACAAGCTGGTTTAAGAATAAGACCCACCACTCCGGTTTGGGCAGATAAGATGTATCGGTTGGATCCGCCGGGTTGCCTAAAGGTGCCGGCCAGATCCAGACAATCAAGCCCAGGGTCAAAGTGGCCAGCAGGAATAGCACCAACCAACGGTTGATCATGTTCGGCAGAAAAGGCACTTTTTCCCGGCCTGCATCGTCTCCGGACAATGGACCTGATATGCCTCGCTGATACAGAAAATGAAAATGGACGATTATCAAGATAACCAGCACAATCGGTAGGAAAATAGTGTGCAACACGTAAAATCGGGTCAAAGTCACGATACCCGTCAGCTGACCTCCCTGGAGCAAACGCACGAGGAAGTCGCCGATCAACGGGATTGAGGAGATGATGCCGGTGCGAACATGGGTCGACCAGTAACCCTTCTGGTCCCATGGGAGGAGATCGCCGGTGATGATGAATGCCGGCACGATAAGCATCACAAACACGCCTGAAACCCAGACCAGCTGCCGGGGTGCCTTGTATGCCCCGAAGATGAAAGCCCGGGCTAGATGCAGCCCCATAAGAACCAAGAGTATATTCCAGGCGTAAAAGTGTACTCCCCTTATCATTTCACCAAAGGGAACACTGAAAAGGGCATAGTCAACACTGTCATAGGCCGCACCCGGGGCCGGCGAATAGTAAAAAGTCATAAAAGCCCCACTTAAAAAAAGCAAGACTACCAAAACCAAGGCCAAGGAACCGCTGAACCGGTTCCAGGTCAGCCCATCACTATGGACTTCCAGACCCCGCAGCCAGGCGAAGACGCCGCTCAGGGCCAGATGCTCAAGCAACTTTTCAGAGCGTGTTGGGTTGGTACTGCTCACATCGCAATCCTCAGGGTTGGATTTTATTAGCGCTTGAATTTCAAGGTGATGGTGGTCTCGATGTCGTAAGAGTCTTCATCGCCGGAATCATCGAACACGGCCATGGCAAAGCTGTACATTTTCCTGGTATCAAAAATGGCATCATCTTCGTGGTCGGTGTCGAGCGGGCGGTAAAGCATCAAGGTCCAGCCGCCATTGGCGTGGCGGCTGAATGCCTTAATATCGCCGCGCGAGCCGATCAGATTTTGGGGCAAGCGGTAGGGGATTATATCTCCTGTCTTAAACCCAGAGTAGTCGGTTATTTTAACAGCTTCATTCATGAGCAGGAATCCTGGTTTTGAGGGTTTGCGGGTCGCATTTTGCATGTAAAGCGGTTTGGATTTATTTTCGGTCTCGTTTCTGACATCGCCGCCTTTGCCGGCGTCATTCCTGCGACCGGTTTGTTCGTTGGGTACCGTCAGCCATTGATCATCGGCATGTTGGTAAGGATCGGTGCGGGCTGCCTTCCAGTGCCATAAATCCCCTTTTTCGGCGGCAGTGCCGGTAGAAAATTTATAATCCCTTAGGGGGTGGCGATACGGACCGTGGCAAGTCGCGGTGCAACCCTGGGAACCGAAATTCTTTATTCGGGTAATTTCGAACAAAAGCGCCAGGCGGTCTTCGTTGCCCTTTTGGTGGCTCCATTTTTGGCCGTTGAATTGCCAGGCTGCCTTGGTCACGCTTCTAGTTGCGTCTTTCCATGCAAATCGAAAATAAAGATCTTCATATGTATAAACCGCCCGGGTGCGGACCATCAATTTTTTCCCGGCAAACTTCGCTTTGCCCTCAAGGGAGACCTGAATTTCCTTAGCTTCTTGCCAGATGGGGTCATCCAAACCGGTTGGAGCCTTTTTGACTTTGGTGGCAACAAGGGTCAGTTGGGCGGCTCCCCCGGCATTTTCGGATCTCAACAAAATCCCGACAAAGATCATGCCCAAAATCAGCGCCACACCGATTAAATTCCGTCCGTTCATAGGGTTCCCCGCTTAATTATAGGATCAGAATTTTTACAATCTGTTGAAAATATAAAATTTTTCCGAGAATTCAGAATTTGCTTCAAGGGGCGCGAAGCCCCTAAGTTCTATCTCGTTATTTTAAAAGGTCAGGAAGGCCAAGAGCTTGTCGTCCTCAATTTTGTGCTCCAAAACCGTTAATGGCTTCTTCGGCGGCCCTGAGATCGGCCGGCCGTTAACATCAAATTTACCGGCATGGCAGGGACATTCGAAAACCTGGGTTTCTTCCTGCCAGATGACGTTGCAGCTCAGATGGGTGCAGACCGATGAAAAGACAGTCAGTTTGTCGCCCTTCCCGGTTTTGGCCCAGACAATGCCGCGCTGCGGCAGGACTAACCAACCGTCTTTGATCAAAAACTCGTAGGACAGCATCGAAACACTGCCGGATTCAAGGTCCTCCAGGGAGCCGAAATCGACCCACTTGCCGGTTCCCTTGCTCAGAGCCGGAGCAGTAAAATACGAAACCAGGGGAACACCGGTAACCACCGCGGATCCTACGACCAACGCAGCTGTCTTTAAAAAATCCCGCCGGTTTTTATTGATGGTTCCATTTTTAACGATCTCGGGTCTGCTGCCCGTCGCGTTTTGGCTCATATCTTCTACTCCCGGGAAAAAACTTTAATTTATACCTGCGGTTGAATACCCGTGTCTAACTCATCTTGGTAAATACACCTCAGCAGTAAAAAAGTTCGTCGGGATCAACAGGTCGCAGAGCACATCGTCCAAATATGATCAGGATAAGATTTGAGATGATTTGATCCCGCTTGACGGGGGGCAATTATAGCGCAGATAATGCCAAATTAATTACCCCCCACCAAAGTGAGACCTTGGAATTTAGGCTATTTGAACTGTAGTTTTAATGGCTCTGCATTATAGCTGTCATGTTCACCGGAATTGTCGAATACCGCCAGACTAAACGGATATTTTTTTCGGGTGTTAAACTGAGTGTCATCGTCGTATCCGGTATTCAGTTTTCTTGACATCATGACGGTCCATTTGCCGTTCTGCCACACGCCCTTGGTTTTTACATCGGCAAAACTATCTTTCCATTCCGGGTAAAGCATATAGCCCGGAAGTTCATCGCCTTCTTTGAATTTCGAGTTATCCTTTATTTCAGCCGCCTGAGCAACCAGCAACGTACCCGGAATTGATACTGTTTTAGAGGGATCCTGCATATAGGCAGGTCTTGATTTGTCTTTGGTCCGGTTGCTCTTGGCCTTGGTGCCGGAGCCGGCATCGCGTTTTCTGCCCTTCTCAGGCTCTTTGGTCGCGTTGAATGCGACATAGCCGTCTTCAGCATAGCCCACCGGATTGGATCGGACCGATTTCCAGTGCCACATATCGGCTTTTTCTTTTGCCGAGCTAACTGCATAATACCAGTCTTTTTCATTCTTGGATTCGTTGTGGCACAGAACAGCGCAGCCTTTGGTGGCAAACTTATCAATCCGGTTTATCTCAAATACGAGCCCCATCCGGTCCTCATTCGCTTTAATCTTACTCCATTTACCGCCGTTAAATTTCCAGGCGTTTTTCTGCATACTTTTATCTTTATCAGGCCACTCAAAGCGGAAAAATATTTCATCTTTTGTGTAGACGGACTTTGTTTTAAGTTCTATGTCCTTGCCTTCAAACTTGCCCGCTCCTGTAAGAACCATCCTGGCTTCTTTGGCCTGATTCCATGCAGAACTCCCGGCATCGCCCGGTGCCGACTTCACTTTTTTTGAGGTTAACACCAGATCACCCTTAGGCTTGGTTTGGGCGACAGGGGTCTGTACAGCTGTAAATGCACCAATCAGCGCAATCAGTAAAAAAACCATAACTACCTTTTTCATTTTTGCCTCCTTCTTTTTGATATTAATTTTTAATAGATTTTCGAATTAGGACCCGTCTGACTTAAAAGCTTTTCAGATTAAACCGGAGGTTTACGATAACAGCCCCATTACCGTGAGCGCGATAATCGCCGCTACGGCCAACAGCATCAGGATCATTGAAATCGGTCTTTTGCGCGCACGTTTTTCAGGATTTTTATCTAAAAAAGGGATTAGAAAAAGAATCACAATGCCGCCGGCAGGGATGATGGCCGTTGCAATAACTTCAAGTTTCCCAGGGAAGAACTTTAAGAGTTCGTAAAGAGACATGAAATACCACTCGGGTTTGGGCACAAAAAGGTTATCCGTGGGATCGGCCGGGTCTCCCAGTCCCACGGGAAAAACCAGTGCTAAAATGATCGCCACCAGAATAAAAATCAGCATCATGACGACAATTTCCTTAAAAAGAAACGACGGGTAGAATATTTCTTCGGAGTGTTCCAACTTGTCGGAGTTTGCTCGCTCTTGCATAACAATGACCTTTTTTCCTTACTTTAAAGCGGTGATGAAATCCCCTGCTTGCGGATCATCACAAAATGTGCCAGGAGAAAAATGACGGTTACAAGCGGAAGAAATAACACGTGCAGGGTGTAAAACCGTGTCAGCGTCAGGGCACCGAGATCGGGCCCACCGCGCATTAATCTCAGCGTATAGTCGCCGACCACCGGTACGGTGCCCATAATACTCGTCCCAACTTTAGTGGCCCAGTAAGCTTTCTGATCCCAGGGCAACAGGTATCCGGTAAAACCAAAACCCATCACGAGGCAAAACAGAAATACACCGCTGATCCAGTTGATTTCGCGCGGTTTCTTGTAGGCCCCATAAATAAAGACTCTTAACATATGTAAAAATATGGTCACCATCATCAGGTTGCCCGACCAGTGATGAACACCACGAATAATCTGGCCCATTGGAACCTCGAAGGTCAGATAATCCACGGCATCATATGCCTGCTCCGGTGAAGGCACATAATACAGGGTCATGAAATACCCGGTTACAGCCAGCATCACGAACAGAAAAAAGGTGATGCCCCCAAAACAATAGGACAGATTGAGCCCTTTGGGGATCGGTTTGTCTAAAATATCCTTCTTGATGTAATCGTGCATTTCCAGGCGTTCATCGACCCAGAAATAAATATGTTTAAGCACGTTCATGAGCATCCCCTCCGTACGGCACCGTTTCGGTGGCTAAAAGGATCCGACCGTCTTCAATTTTGGTTTTATGCCGTCGCAACGGCCCAGGCGGCGGACCGCTGATGACCTGTCCCTCCGGATCGTATCGGCCGTCGTGGCAGGGACATTTGAAAATTTGTTGATCCGCATCCCAGGTCACGATACAGCCCAGGTGCGTGCAGGCGGCGGAAATCGCAATCACCTCATCTGCGTTTAGGCGTTTAACGTAAACAAGTGATTTGGCGGTTGCGGTCAACCAGCCGTCCTTTTTTTCATATTCAAGGACCACCCGGCTAAAGCCGGAGTTGCTCTCAGCGGACTCATCGAGCTCAACTTCAATCCACTTCACTTTACCCTTGCGAAAGGAGGGACCCACAGCAAAGAAAGTTAGTGCGATACCGCTGACGACGGTTATGGCCCCGGTAATGGCATAAATCCCAACTTCCATAAATTTTCTTCGATTTAAATCGGATTCCTTGCTCATAAACGCCTCCTGAACATCAACTGGTGAAAACAGTCTAGCGGTCTGTGAACCCAGGTGATATGGCTCACCACTTATCTCTTTATCTCTGGGCCCTTACTTATTTTTATCTTCGAATTTTCTCGTTTTGCGCCTCGTCATCCTTTTGTAGATCGGACATTGGGCATAATGATTCTGGCAATAGTAAACGGCCATCGAAATTTTGCTGCTGGTCATATCACGGCAGTAGCAATCAAGGCCGGGAGACCGTACAAAAGGACATAAGTTCTTTTTTTGCTTTTTTTGTCCCTTTGACTTCGGCTCCTTAGATCCGGGCGGCACAATTTTTTTCCTTAGACGATTGCCCATATTTAGGCTTCGTTGTTTGCTTTGACATTTCGCCGCACTAGTATGGCAAAAGACATGCCAAGTCGATTGTATCTTTATAATGAGCGTTTAATTGTAATAATTTTAATTGGTTATTATACAGAGGGCAGAAAAGGAGGCGGGATTGCAGGTTAATAAAAAGTGTGTCATGTCACACAAGTGTGACGTCACATAAGCGGGTTTGTCACAACCGAGCAGGGGTTTAGCTGGAATTTTTCGGCTGGGATAATTTCCGATAAATCGTCTTGCGGCTTATTCCCAATAACCGGGCGGCCTTGGCCTTATTTCCAGCGGTCTTTTCTAAAGCTTGAAGAATGGTTTGACGGTTAATCCTAGGCTTGGTTTCGGAAGCTGATCTTGGATATCCGCTATACTCTCTAATCTCAGGCGGAAGATGCTCAACACTTATATACCGGTTATGGCAGAGCACAAATCCATGTTCGATGGCATGTTCCAGCTCCCGTACATTACCCGGCCAGGGGAAGGCTGATAATGTCCTGCTGACTTCATCTGAAACACCTTCTATATCCTTGTTAAAACGTCGGTTAAAAAGCTTGCAGAAATGATCAATTAGCAGAGGGATATCGCCGATCCGCTCACGCAGGGATGGTAGATTAACCTCTACAACTTTAAGACGGTAATACAAATCCTCCCTGAAATGGTTTAACTTTACTTTTTCTTTCAGACTCCGATTGGTGGTTGCAATAATCCGCACATCAACCTTGAGCGGCTTGGATTCGCCTACGCGTTCAAATTCTTTTTCCTGAATGACTCTGAGCAGCTTTAGCTGGATGTTGGGCGAAATGTCACCGATTTCATCAAGCAGGATGCTGCCGCCATGCGCCAATTCAAAGCGACCCATTTTATCCTGCACAGCCCCGGTAAATGCGCCTTTGACATGACCGAACAGTTCACTTTCAAGCAACGCATCCGAAAGCGCGGAGCAGTTTACCTTGACAAAAGGTTTCCGGGCTCGATTTCCGTTATAATGCAGCGCATTGGCAACCAGTTCTTTGCCGGTGCCACTCTCCCCGGTAATTAAAGCGGTCGTATTTGAGTCGGCTAAATCTTCCAGCAGCTTGTAAACTTGCTGCATCTTGCTGCTTTCGCCGATAATATTTTGGAATTGACGGCGTTTCTTTAATTCACGTTCAAGGTCGCTTTCCCGGGTTATGTCCCGGATCACCAGGGCAGCGCCGGTAAAATTATTGAATCTATCCTTAAGCGGAGAGCTGGTCAAAACAACCATCTGTCGCTTTCTTTCATCATGGCGGCATTCTACCCGGACGGCCCTGACCTCTTTTTGCGTTTGCAAGGCCTCCTGCAATACGCTGCTGCACGATGGATTGCATCGGCTTGGAATTTCATCGAATTTGCGGCCGACAATTTCCTGCAGTATCGGACCACATATACGTTCAAAGGCTTTATTGGCCTTCATCACCCGCATCCGTGAATCCACCGTGACGATCCCTTCCTGAACACTGCTGAAAATTGCTTCTAAGTCAGAACTTAATTTTTCTTTCTCATCCTCAATTTGGTCCCTCTCATCTAAAATGGCTTTGTATCGCAGGGCCTGGCCCGCAATCCTGAGCAGGGCCTCTTTTTCCACCGGTTTGGTCAGGTAATCATAGGCGCCCAGCCTCACAGCTTCTGCAGCAGATTCAATACTGGGTTTCCCGGTAATCATAATGACCGGACATTGCATACCTCTTGCTCTGACCTCTTTGAGAATGTCCAATCCCGTATGCCCTTTTAGGATAATGTCGGCAATGACCAGGTCGAGGTCGGCCCCGGATATGATTTTCAGCGCGGAGTCATAATCTTCAGCGGTTGCGACTTTATGCCCTTCCTTGGATAAAAAGGATTTGAAGGTAAACCTTAGAATCTCTTCATCCTCGATTAGCAAAATCATAGAATCTATTCTCCCTGTTTTTGCGGCGCAACCGGCAAATCGATAATCACACTGGTGTATTCGCCTTCGACACTGTCAAAATAAAGGTTGCCCCCGTGATCTTTTATTATGGCCTGGCTGATGCTTAGCCCCAGACCAGTGCCCTCGCCAAGGGGCTTATTTGAAAAAAAGGGGGCGCATATTTTATCTAAAATATCGCTCGATATGCCGGTGCCTCGATCAAAAAAAATCACCCTCACATATTGTTTGCCATTGGCATTAACAGTATCCCCTTTAATTTCAATTACTTTATTTTCGTGTGTCTGGGAAAATTTTTTGTTGAGTGCATATCTGGCATTGCTGATGATGTTTAAAAAAACCTGTTGTATCTGATGACCACGCACTTTGACCCTGGGAATGCCCGGCGGAATATCAACTCTTAAATCGATTCCGTCTTTTCGAATCTGCACCTCGGTCAGATCCAAAGAATCGGATAGGATGCTCTGGATATGGACTAAACTGGGTTCCTCCTCATTATTGCGGGCAAATGACAAAAGGTTGCGCACGATCATGGCAATCCGGTCGCCGGCCTTCATAATTCTCTTGGAAATTTCACTGCGTTCACTCGTTACATCGTCTTCGTCGATCAGCATCTGCGCACAGTTGATAATGCCGTTAATCGGATTATTGATCTCGTGTGCTACACCGGCAGCCAGTTCTCCGATTGAAGCAAGTTGGCCGGCCCTGGCCGTCTCGGACAGCAGCAGCTTTTTTTCGGTTATATCCCGGTAAACAACGATGACTGATTTGGGGACACTACTTTCAGACCAGGTAGCCACGCTGGCAGTACACCAGAGATTCATGCGCGACCCGTCAGGCCTTATTAATTCAAGTTCGTGTTCGTCATTCAAACCTTTTTCAAAGCATTTTTGAACGTCGCAAGCTTCACATTGCTGATCGCCAACATCGAAAGCCTCAAAGCATTTCTTTCCGACCGGGTCTAAGCCGAGCCATTCACGGGCAATCGGATTTGACCACGAGACGTTCATGTCTTTGTCCAGCACGATGATCATATCCGGGATCGAATTTAGAATCCCCGCCAGTTTTTCCTCACTTTCCCGCAAAGCCTCTTCAGTGCGTTTCTGCTCGGCAGTGGTTTTACTCTCTTTGAAAAAAATTACAATAAAGGCAACTAAAAGACAAATCGCTAAGGCGAGTAAAATAGTGGTGGAATGCGTCAATAGATTGTCGAGCTGATTTTTCCTGGCGGTGATGTCATAGTAGATCTCAAAAGCCCCCATAAAAATGTCATTTTTCATCAGAGGCACATAAGTCTCCAACACATCTGCCGTTACTTTCCAGCCTTCAAGAGACTCGGTGTCTTTGGGCACCACTTCGGTATGCACTTTACCCTTGGCCACAATTTCTTGAAAATATCTTTCTTTATTAATGTTACCGATGTCTTTTGGATCAGTAGAAAAAAGGGTTGTGCCTGATCTTGAAAAAACCTTCAACTTCATTAATTCAAAATCATTTTTTATCTTCTCTATCTCGATCACTGAATTCAGATTAAACGCATCTTTTGTCAATTCAGTTCGATCGGCAATAAGGGTCGATGCTAAATGCCGGGTAGCACGCACGGCATCATCTTTGGTCGAATCGATCAGGAGGTCGGTAAATGAAGGGTAGATTAAAAACACATTATACAGCGACAGTAATGTAACGATTGACAGAGAAACAATTAAAATGTTTCTTAAGAGTTTGATTTTAAAGATATTGTTTTCGTTCATCGATTTTTCCATCGCTTGCCTCTTTCTGCATCTCACCTGTTAACAGACTTTGCTTACAGTGAATTATCAATAAAAAAAACTGTGTGGACTTTAATAAAAGTGACTGCTCCAGGAAAAGGGATGTGAGCGGTTATTTGAACTCAGAATTGAGGATTAGAGCTAAAACATTTCAATAACCTAAAAGTGCTGTTTTGTAAACGAATTCAATGCAGATGTTTGGGGAAAATGAAACTCCCCGCAGCAAGCTGCGGGGTATTCAAGCGAAGGCGAATAAAAAGGAGTTCCTCACGAAGATATTAGGCCGCTTTGGTTTTGACTTCCCAGTCCTCTACGGTTTCGAGGTCCTCAACTTCTTCCCAGCCGGAAATCATGGCGCGGGTATGGGCCAGGATGGTATGGCCGGTGGTGATCATATAGATATGAACGATCACAAACGATAAAATGGAAAAGGCACCGGCGGTATGGATCAGGGCCACTACTTCGAGCGACAGGCCCGCCAGCCCCCATTCCGGCCATGAGTTGTAGCTCCAATACAACAACCCGGTCGCCATTTGAATTGGAAGCAGGATGGCAGCCAGCGTCAGGTAGGTGATTCGCTGCAGCGGGTTGTGTTTGGCATCTTTGCGTTTGGGCACCGGATGCGGTTGGCCACGAAAGATACCATAGAGGTAATACCGTGCAACCTTAACCATTTTTTTAGTCGTCGGAACATATTGTCGCCATTCCCCGGTGGTGATTATCCAGAAAACAAAAAATAAAAATGCAATCAGCCAGGTGTTGCCCACAAAGTTGTGTACTTCCACGGCAGTTTCGAATCCCATAAGGATATAAAGACCCTTGGTCTCAAAACCGGTAATCAGCAATAAAACAATCAGCACGGTTTGCAACCAGTGCCAGAATCGTTCGTAGCGCGTGTATAGGTAAATGTTTTTCATATTCGCATGATTGATTGCCATCGATTAATTTTCCTTTCTACCATTGCCGCAATTCTCAGTTTTACGCTTGCGGATATCAGATTGCGGTGCATACCTAACCTGAGCAATAAGTGTACCAGAATTGTTAACTGTTCTAAAAAAAGGCCACAAAATATTTTTTGAAGACCTTGAGATTTCACCAGTTGCTATATGTTCTTTTAATTTAAATAGATAGGCGAATAGATGATCTAATTTTAATCCAGTTTATGAAATCAAAATGTTGTAAAAAATGGATAAATTATCCACAATTAATCCTTGTTAGGGTTAACAGTTAATGCTATGTTAACATGTGTTAACTTAACACCTGAACACTTAAGTAACCGGGAATCCAAAATGGATATTGCCAAGTATTGGAAAACAATCGTTGACACGCTGCAGGATGGACTCATGGTCATTGATGTGGAGGGAAATATCCTGGCCGCCAACCCGGCTGCGGAGCGGTTGACCGGATATACCGCTGATGAACTGATCGGCAGCAATTGCCGTACCTTGAATTGCACCGGTTGCGAACTTTATGGCCGGGGCCCGGGCAAGGACTGGTGTAGTCTGTTTGAGAAAGGTGAAGTCAGAGCCAAAAAGTGCTTGATCACCAAAAAAAATCTAAGGGCGGCTCACGTACTTAAGAACGCGTCCGTGCTGTATGATTCTGATGGGGAAATGATCGGGTCGGTTGAAACGCTCACCGATATATCCGAACTGATTCAGCAGCAGCAGGAAATTCAATCATTACGAAAATCCTGCCGCCTGGATGATGGCTTCCATGGAATGCTGGGAGAGTCGCCTGCCATGCAGCAGCTGTTTGAACTGATCGAAAATGTGTCCCAAACTGAGGCGCCGGTATTAATTTACGGCCAAAGCGGCACCGGCAAAGAGCTAGCCGCACGTGCCATCCATGAAACCAGCTTCCGATCCAAAAAACCCTTTATCAAAGTGAACTGCGCCGCTTTAAACGAAAATCTACTGGAAAGTGAACTTTTCGGACACGAAAAAGGTGCCTATACGGGGGCTGATCGAACGCGCATCGGTCGCTTTGAAGCGGCCCACGGCGGAACCATCTTTCTGGATGAAATCGGTGATATTCCGCTCTCGACCCAGGTGAAACTTTTACGGGTACTGGAGGAAAAAGAAATCGAACGCGTCGGCGATCATCGACCGATTTCCGTTGATGTGCGCGTCATTTCAGCCACCAATAAAAATATTGACGACCTGGTCGCCCGGGAATTGTTCCGCGAAGATCTCCTGTTTCGCATTAATGTATTTCCGCTGAATTGCCCGTCGCTGGCTCAACACCCTGAAGACATCCCCATAATTGTGCAGCACTTTATTGTACAAAACGGAAGCCGGAGCACTAAAACGATAACGGGTCTTACTCCCGAGGCGATGGAGGCAATTATTGCTTATCATTGGCCCGGCAACGTCCGCGAACTTCGCAATGCCGTCGAGTATGCCTTTGTTCTATGTCACGGGGGATGGATCGGTATGGAACACCTGCCGCCTAAGATTAACGGGCTCGCTCAAAAGGCCCCTTCAGGCACCAGAACCCGGCCCGGCTCATGGACAAGTGAAAGAGATCACCTGGTAAATGTCTTGCGCCAGGTGAATGGCAATCAATCCGAAGCCTCCCGATTGTTGGGTGTCAGCCGGGTAACCATCTGGAAGCGCATAAAGAAATACGGAATCAATCTAAATTCTGATCTACGCGAATAACCACAGGCAGGAAACGCTGTAAAATCTTGCCCTTAGTACCTTAGTTGCTATTTTTGTGCATTTTGTGGCAAAAAAATTGTATTGGAATATTTTCACTGTCTTGTAACGATTGAATATTGTCGATTGACGATTGAATATTTATGGAATTGCGTCTATTTTCTTTTCTTTGCATTCTGTATTTCTGCAGGAGGTAAGA
>Ga0255055_10000068_pt1 | contig 73429 bp, 58 predicted proteins | sample JV7_2_27_MG_FD_188633 | JGI IMG/M metagenome (GOLD analysis project Ga0255055, IMG submission 188633) | Seawater microbial communities from Jervis Inlet, British Columbia, Canada - JV7_2_27 | ecosystem: Environmental > Aquatic > Marine > Inlet | place: Canada: British Columbia | collected... | reverse complement strand
AGGCGAGCGGAGTCGACAGGGCCGGTCGAAAAGCCGGCGTCGGGCCTCTATGCTGCCAGACGAACCGGAGAGCTCGGATGGGAAGCGAGTTCGGGAGAATCTTTCGCATCTCGACATTCGGCGAGTCTCACGGGGGAGCCGTGGGAGTCGTGGTGGACGGCTGCCCGCCGCGGCTGCCGCTCTCGGTGGAGGAGATCCAGCGGGACCTGGACCGGCGAAGACCGGGACAGAGCAGGCTCACCTCCCCTCGCCAGGAGCGGGACCGGGCCGAGATCCTCTCCGGCGTCTTCGAGGGCCAGACCCTGGGAACACCGATCGCGATCGTGGTGCGCAACGAGGATGCCCGGCCGTCCGCCTACCAGGACATCAAGGACCTGTTTCGCCCCTCCCATGCGGACTACACCACCGAAGCCAAGTACGGCATCCGCAACTGGCAGGGCGGAGGGCGAGCCAGCGCCCGGGAGACGGTGGGGCGGGTCGCCGGTGGGGCCATCGCGCGGCAGCTGCTGCGGCAGGCGGCGAACCTGGAGGTGCTCGGCTGGGTCCGGCAGGTCCACGAAGTCGACGCGAAGATCGACCCCGGCGCCGTGACCCTCGCCGATGTCGAGGCGAGCCCGGTCCGCTGCCCGGACCGGGCGGCGGCGGCGCTGATGGTCGAGCGCATCGACGAGGCCCGGCGACGCGGCGATTCTCTGGGCGGCGTCGTCGAGTGCGTCGCGCGACGCGTGCCCGCCGGCCTCGGAGAGCCCGTCTTCGACAAGCTCGAGGCGGACCTCGCCCGCGGTCTGTTGTCGATCCCGGCCTCCAAGGGCTTCGAGATCGGCAGCGGATTCGCCGGGACGCGCTTGACCGGCTCGGAGCACAATGACCCCTTCGTACCCGGCGAGGACGGTCGGCCCCACACTCCCACGAACCGCTCGGGCGGCGTGCAGGGGGGGATCAGCAACGGAGAGGACATCCTGGTCAGGGTGGCCTTCAAGCCAACGGCCACGATCCGTCTCCCCCAGCAGACCGTGGATCGGGATGGCACCCCCCGGACTCTAGAGGCCAAGGGCCGCCACGATCCCTGCGTCCTTCCGCGTGCGGTTCCCGTGGTGGAGGCGATGGTCTGCCTCACCATCGCCGACCACTGGCTTCGGCAACACGCCGTCGACGTGTTGGGGAGGACCGGCGAGTAGAGCGAAGCCGATCCCGTCCGTTACTCGACCCTGTCGATGGCGTCTTGCGGCAGGCGCTCCAGCAGCGAATGCAGCGCCCGCTCCAGGTATCCGGCGTCTCGTGACTCGAGTGTGAGCAGAACGCGGAACGTCTCCTCGCCCATGCGCGGGTAGGAGCCCAGCATCAGCTCCGGAAACTCCCCCAGCAGCTCGTGCAGCGAGGCCGCAATGTCGCTCTCCATCCGTTTCACGAAAACTCTCTTGAGCAGTACCGGCACACCCCGGAAGCGCTCCCGGATCGACTCGAACTTCTTGCGCAGCAGCTCGGGAATGCCCGGGAAGATGTGCACGTTCTCGACGATGACCACCGGGAACCAGAAATCCGCTGCATCCACCAGCTGTGCCCCCTCGGGAATTCTCGCCATCTTGAGCTGGCTCTGATTGGGCTTCTTCTTCTGGGCCCGTTCGATTCGCACAGCGATGGAGTCACTCAGCTGGATGGAGCGCCCGAAGGCCTTCGCAATGCCGTCGATGGTGAGGTCGTCGTGGGTGGGTCCGATCCCTCCGGAGGTGAATACGAAGTCGTAGGCCGCGCTCATCTTGCGGACCTCTTCGGCAATCGTATCGACGTCGTCGGGAATGGTGACGATCCGCTCGACGTCCACACCGAGCGCGCGCAGCTCGCGACAGAGGTAGGTTGAGTTGGTGTCGGTGACCTTCCCGGAGAGGATCTCGTTTCCGATGATGAGGATCCCACCAGTCGGCATGGTTGCAGGTTATCCGATCCCGCTCGCAACAATCAGCCTTTTACCCCGAAGCGGCGCTCGTGGACCCTCCAGTTCGCCAGGGCGGAGAGACAGCCGCTCACCGAGAACACGGCGACCGCGAGGAGCAGCCGCCAGAGAAAGCGCGGCGCGAGAAGCGCATCGGGCATCTCACCGCTGGGATTCCATAGCTCGATCAAGAGGGCGACGACGAGGCCCATGGGAATTCCGCGACCGATCACGCCGCTGCGCAACAGGTACCGCCCCTTCCCCTCTGCGTGGACCTTGGCCCAGTCTTCCTTGCTGTGAATCCGCATCGAGCCTCCGCGGAGTCACCAGAATGGCGCGTGGAGAAGGCGATGTCATCATGCCCGTACACCCATGAGCTCCACCGCGCCCCTCGCCGTCTTCTGGTTCCTGTTCATGGCGGGACTGGGTGTGATCTTCCCCTACCAGAGCCTCTACTTCAGGGAGAATACGGCGTTGGCCGGCGCGCAGCTGGGCCTGCTGCTGGCCGTCCGTCCCCTGGTCGGAATGCTCGCCCAGCCGTTTTGGGGACAGGTGGCCGACCGGACCGGCTCTCGCAGCCGCGTGCTGGCAGTGCTGGCAGCGGGAACCGGGGTCGGCTACCTGCTGCTCTCCCAGGCGGATGCCTTCCCCATTCTGCTCGCCGCCATGGCCTTCGCCGCCCTCTTTTCGAGCGCGGCGATGCCCACGGGCACCTCGGTCAGCATGGCGGCTCTCGGGGCGCGAGCCACCTCGCGCTACGGAACCATTCGGGTCTGGGGCACGGTCGGCTTCTTCGTGCTGGTGGTCGGCTTCCCCTTCGCGTTGCATCGCGCCCAGGCCGCACGCGGTCTCGTCCGCGAGCCCGGAGGACCTTCCGAGCCCGGTCTCGAGCTGATCTTCTACGTGGCAGCGGCCCTTTCCCTTGCCGCCGCGTGCGTCGCCTGGCGGTTGCCCCAAGGCGGCGCCATGGCCGCCCGCTCGCGGCGGGGCGACCTGCGCCTCCTCCTGCGCCACCGTCCCTACCTTCGCCTGCTCTGCTTCGCCTTTCTCGCCCATCTGTTTCTCCAGGGGCCGATTCTTCTCTTCCCGGTCTTCATTCGGGCCCACGGGGGGAGCATCGACACAGTGAGCCGGATGTGGATCCCGATGCTGCTTCTGGAGATCCCCCTCATTCTTCTCTCCGGGCCGATCATCCGCCGCATCGGCGCCCGCGGACTGCTCGCCGTGGGCGTGATCGCCGACGGCTTGCGCTGGCTGATCTGCTCTCTGGTGAGCGACCTCTCCGTCATGTACGCCCTGCAGCTGCTTCACGGTCTGGTGGTCGCGGGCCTCTTCGTCGGCAGCGCCCTCTACGTGGAATCCGTGGTTCCAGAGCGGCTTCGCTCCACCGGCCAGGGGCTGTTGGGGATGATCGGCGTCAGCTGTGCGGGAGTCTTCTCGAGCGCCTCTGCAGGCTGGCTGCTCGAGCACATGGGACCCAACGCTCCCTACAGGATCGGAGGGGCCGGTGCGCTGCTACTGGGTGCGGCGCTGCCGCTCATCCTGCCCAGGCCGCGGCGCCCCGAAGAACCCTCTACGACGCCTTCGCCTTCCTGATGCTCTCGCGGATGTAGCGCTTGCCGATCGGGGAGATGTCGTCGTGCGGCACCCGGGCCTCGATGATGACGAACTCGTTCACCTCGTGGGCTGCCCGCAGGGCGTCGCGCAGCTCCGAGGCGGTCTCGGCGACGAACCCGACACCTCCCCAGCTCTGGGCCAGCTCCGCGTAGGGCCAGTTGGGAATCTCGAGAAGATCCTGGCGCGGCGAGACCGGACGGAATATCCCCCAGCCGCCGTTGTTCACCACCACCACGATGGGGGAGAGCCCGTGCTTCGGCGCGTGGGAGACCTCGATGCCGGTCATCTGGAAGGCGCCATCGCCGGAGAGCACGATGGGACGCGTCCCGGTTCCGATCTGGGCGCCCATGGCGGCGGGCAATCCGAAGCCCATGGAGGCGTAGTAACCCTGTGCGCAGTAGAGGCCGCCCCTGAGCCGAAGCTCGATGCCGCCGAAGAGCATGTCACCGGACTCGGCGAAGACGAGGTAGCCGGGGTGCTCCGCCAGGAAGCGGTTCATCTCGACCAGCAGCTGGGTGACGTGGAGCGGGGGCTTGCGCGACGAAGCCTTCCCCGCGCCGCCCTTCAGGTTGTCGTGGTAGATCACTTTCTCCCGGAAGCGCGGGAGCTTGCGCCTGGCCAGAGTCGAGACGAAATCGCGCAGGGAGACATCGCTGTACTGGTGGTAGGAGATATTCACCCGGCGGTCCGCGGCCCAGACCGAGCGATCGCGCGAGACCTGGGGCCTCGCAGCCCCCAGATTGATGTCCGTCAGCTGGGTCCCGAGGGCGAGCACGAGGTCCGCCTTTCGCACCCTCTCCTGGATGGGGGCGGGGCTGAAGGGTCCCATGTGGATGCCCATGTGAAGGGGGTGGTCCATCGGGAAGACACCCTTGGCGAGGACCGTGGTGACGACGGGCACACCGAGCTTCTCTGACAACGCGAGGAGGCTCCGCTCCGCGCGATCGCGGAACAGCTCGACACCCCCGATCAGGATCGGGCGCCGCGCGGCCTGGAGCCGCTCCACCGTGTCGTTCACGGCTTCGGCGAGCTTGCGCCGATCCGAGCCGGGCCTGGGAAAGGAGCCGTCCCAATCGACGATCTCCGGAGGTACCGCGATGGGGACCTCCACCGTGTCCCTGTGGATCTCGAGATAGCCGGGACGGTGCTCGAACATGATCCGCCCCACCACCTCGTGGATCTGCCGCGCCGCCAGCTCGGGCTGGCGCACGATCTGCGCCGTGCAGGTCACCTCGGCGAAGATTCGGCACTGACTCTCGACGTCCTTCACCTGGTGGTGGACGCCGGCGACCTTCTGCTCGGCGTCCCCGGGGCCTCCGGAGACGACGAGCAGTGGAACCTTCTCGGCGTAGGCGCCTGCGACGGGGTTCACGATGTTGTGCCCACCCGCTCCATAGGTGACGCACACGACGCCGAGGCGGCGCGTGGACCTGGCGTAGCCGTCGGCGGCGAAGCCCACCGCCGGCTCATGCGAGAAGGTGATGATCTCGAGGCCGCGATCCTCACCGAAGCGGTGGAAGAGCGAGAGCACCAGGTCTCCAGGCAGACCGAAGATGTGATTCACGCCGGCGCGGTTGAGATAGGCGACCAGGAAGTCACCGAGCGCCATCCTGGGCTTCATCGCCGACCTTCCAGACAACCCGTCGCCCCCCTTATCGAATTTCGTTGTCGAGCGCGTACCAGTAGAGCGCCGCCACCACCAGCGCGTGGTCGATGCCGCCCCGGCGCAGCCGGTCCGGGATCTCCGCCAGGGGAACCAGCTCGACACTGGTCTCCTCTAGCTGGGTGTTCTGGATCTCGGCCACCCGGACGGCTCCCGAGGCTAGAAATGTATGGCACCGGTTCCCGAACAGAGCCGGGTTGGGGTTCACGCTGCCGATCGCCTCGACCCTCTCGGCCCTGTACCCGGTCTCCTCCAGGAGCTCCCGCGCCGCCGCCTCCGCAGGCGCCTCTCCCGGATCGACGATCCCACCGGGAATCTCCAGGGTGATCTCTCGCGAGCCGTGGCGATATTGGCGCACCATCACCAACTCATCGTCGGCGGTGATCGGAACCACGTTCACCCATTCATCTGCCTCGATCCAGAAGAAGGGGTGGATCTCCCCTGTGAGGGGCGACCGGGCCATGCTGCGGCTGACCGCGAAGACCCTGCATTTCTGTAGCTCCTCGGTCTCGACCACCTCCCACCGCCGCAGCTTTCCCATCGCCGGAAATTAGCATGGGGGCAACGCCGTCCAGTACGATGCTTGCGCGCGGCGGCGACACCGGGCGCGCGCAAGCTACAGGCAAGCCCGGCGAGCCGGGCGCGCAGTGAGCCGCAGGCGAACGAAGCTCGAAAAGGCAAGGCGGGCTCCTGCCAGAATGGACCGGCCGATCTCGACAGCCCAGTGGAGACGCGGCGGGCACCTGTTCATGGTGCTGGTCGCCATCAGCTGTGGTCTCGCCGGGGCCTTCGGCGCGATTGTCTTCCGCCTGATGATCCGCCTGTTCCAGGGCGCCTTCTTCGGCGGCCTGGAAGGCGTCGCGGCGGTCTACGAGAAGGGAATCCTGGCGGAGACCGGCGATCCGCTGGCGGTGGCGCAGACCCTCTCCTGGCCGGTCCTGCTGGTGATCCCAGCACTGGGAGGCCTGATCGTCGGTCCCCTCATCTACTTCTTCGCCCGCGAGGCCAGGGGCCACGGTGTTCCCGAAGTGATGGAGGCAGTGGCGGTCAAAGGTGGTGTCATGCGCCCTCGCGTCGTCGCCGTCAAGACGCTGGCCTCGGCGATTTGCATCGGCTCCGGCGGATCGGTGGGCCGGGAAGGTCCCATCGTGCAGATCGGATCCGCCATGGCCTCGGCGATCGGACAGATGCTGCGGGTGCCGGCGCGGCAGCTGCGCACCATCGTCGGCTGCGGCGCCGCGGCGGGGATCGCCGCGACCTTCAACGCGCCCATCACCGGGGCGCTGTTCGCGGTGGAGGTGATCGTCGGCGACTTCGCCGTGACCCAGTTCAGCCCGATCGTCATCTCGGCGGTGGTGGCGACGGTGGTCTCGCGCTACTTCCTGGGCAACACCCCTGCCTTCCCGGTTCCCGAGTACGAGCTCGTGAGCCCCTTCGAGCTGGGTCCCTACATGATGGTGGGCGTGGTGGCCGGTCTGGTCGGCACGGTCTTCGTCCGGACCCTCTACGCTACCGAGGACGCCTTCGGAAAGCTTCCGATCCCCGAGTGGACCAAGGCGAGCCTGGGGGGACTCTTGATCGGAGCCATCGGGATCTCCTTCCCGAATGTCTTCGGCGTCGGATACAGCACCATCGAGATGGCGCTGTCCGGCGAGCTGCCGGTCCTGATGCTGGGAGTCCTGCTCGGAGTGAAGATCCTGGCCACGTCCATCACCATCGGCTCGGGGGGCTCCGGCGGCATCTTCGCGCCCTCACTGTTCCTCGGCGCGATGACCGGAGGGCTGTGCGGCAAGCTGCTCTACGGCTGGTTCCCGACCTCGACCGGCGGCTCCGGAGCTTACGCCCTGGTCACGATGGGTGCGGTGGTGGCGGCCACCACCCACGCTCCGCTCAGCGCGATCATCATCATCTTCGAGCTCACCCAGACCATCGACATCATTCCACCGCTGATGGCCGCCTGCGTGGTGAGCAGCCTGATCGCCATGTTCCTGTCGGGGGACTCGATCTACACCATGAAGCTCACCCGACGGGGCGTGGACCTCCACCGCGAGGACGATCCCAATGTTCTCAAGAGTCTCTACGTCCGCGAGATCATCGACCGCGAGCCCCAGGTGGTTCCCGCCTCGGCGAGCCTCGAGCAGGTGCTCAGCCTGATCGTAGAGAGCGATCACACCGAGTTCTTCGTCATCAACGATGCAGAGGACCTGATCGGCGCGCTCTACCTTCACGAGCTCCGCCGCATCATCCTCGAGCAGGATCACCTGCGCTCCCTGGTGGTGGCGGAGGACCTGCTGGAGCGAAATCGCCCCTCGGTGCGAGAGGATGACGATCTCGACCTGGTGATGCAGATCTTCAGCCACGAGGAGATCGAGGAGCTCGCGGTGGTGGATGCGAAGAACAGCCGGAAGCTGGTCGGATCCATCCACAAGCGCGACGTGATCAACGCCTACAGCCAGGAGGTGATGCGCAGGGACCTGGCCGGTGGGGTCTCCACGACCATCGCGGTGGTGGACAAGGTCCACCAGGTGGATCTGGGCGGCGGCTACGTGGTCCAGGAGGTGTTGACGCCGCGCTCCTTCGTCGGCCAGTCCCTCAGGGAACTCGACCTGCGCACCCAGGCGGGGGTGCAGGTGCTGATCATCCGGAGCACCGAGGCGAAGCCGGGTGCGCCGGTGATCCGGGTTCCCGACCCGAACGCCCGGATCGAGCCGGGCGACAAGCTCGTGCTCGCCGGCCCCAAGGATTCGGTCGATTCGCTCGCGAACCTGTGATGGTCAGAGGATCTCGTCGATGAGGATGATCACGCCGGTTGCGCCCGGAGAATGGGTCCCTTGGGCCGCACCCTGGAGGTCCCCCGCCACGCGCGTCGCAGCATCGCCATCCGCATCGATCCAGGCGGTGAGCCGTACGGGGCCCTCGAAGGGCAGGTCGTGGGGCATCCGGTCATCGGGACCCAGCTCGAAGGCGAGGGGAAACTCCGGAGCGGGGATCCGCTTCACCGCGACCGGCGGCTCCGAATCGCTGGTCCGGGCGATCAGGAACAATACGGCACCCTTGGGAACCCGCCCGGTGAGCTCCGGCGCCAGGAGAACCTGTCCGGAGAGCGGAGGGCCCGTCACCGCCGCCGCGCGGCGGCCTCCCATCGGCATCAGGGCACGCGCATCTGCGCGCGGGGCGTTCGAGCGCTCGACACCCTCCGGAAAGATCGCGGAGAGGTCCGGCTCCACCACCTGCTCGTCGGGATCGAAGGGCTCCACGTTACGGTGGCATCCCCACACGAGAAAGAGCAGAACGAACAGGCTCACGATCCAGCGATCCATCATCGCGTGGAGAACGTAGCGGACAGGTCGAAGGGGCTCTTTGTCGGTGAGCCGAGGAAGCTGCTACGTTCGAGTGAGCTGCGGAGCCTGGGGGTGGCCCGGCGAGAAGACCGAGCCTGAGATCACACCCCTTGAACCTGATCTCGTTCGTACGAGCGAAGGAAAGGCCAAGAGGCGCGAGCTCCCCCGATCCATCCCCGGCGCCCAGCGCGATCGCGAAGGAGCGTCGACCATGTCCGAACCCACCCGGCGAGATTCCCGCTTCGACCTTCCGCCCCTCGGCAGCGATCCGTCATCGGGCGGTGAAGGCACCACGCCTGGGAGCTTCGCCAACCCGACCGATGTGGGTGGCCCCAGGGCCTACAGCTCCCCGGACACCCCTGGGATGCCCGAGCCCTCCCGAAAGACCGCCTGGGATTTCCTTCCCCCCAGCTGGAGGCTCGAGGACGGACGATGCGTCCCGCCGCAGGGTTTCGAACCGATTACCCAGCTCGAGCACGCGCGGCTGGGTCGCATCACCCCCGAGATGCGTCGCGCGGCCGAGGGCGAGCCCCACCTGTCGGCCGAGCAGATCCGCGACGAGGTGGCAGTCGGCCGGATGGTGATCACCGCCAACCGGGTTCACCTCGAGCACCGCCTCCAGCCCATCTGCATCGGCCGGGCCGCCAGGACCAAGGTGAACGCCAACATGGGTGCCTCCCCGGTCTCGAGCGGGACCGCCGCCGAGGTCGAGAAGCTCCGCTGGGCCGAGCGCTGGGGCGCCGACACGGCGATGGACCTCTCCACCGGGGGCGATCTGGACGCGACCCGGGAGGCGGTCATCGCGAGTTCCAGGATCCCGATCGGAACGGTGCCCATCTACTCGATGATCATCGGTAGGCGGATCGAGGATCTCGACGAGCGGGCGATCCTGGATGGAATCGAGCACCAGGCGAAGCAGGGCGTGGACTACATGACCGTCCACGCCGGGGTGCTGCGCGAGCATCTGCCCCTCGCAAGGCGGCGCTTGATCGGCATCGTGAGCCGAGGAGGGTCGCTGCTGGCGAAGTGGATGCTCCACCACGGCAAGCAGAACCCCATGTACACGCTCTGGGACGACATCTGCGAGATCATGCGTCGCTACGACGTCACTTTCTCCATCGGTGACGGCCTGCGGCCGGGAGGCCTGGCAGATGCCACCGACGACGCCCAGCTAGCCGAGCTCGAGACTCTCGGCGAGCTCACCGAGCGGGCCTGGCGGCACGGGGTCCAGGTGATGGTGGAGGGACCCGGGCACATTCCCTTCGACCAGATCGAGTACAACATGAAGCTCGAGCGGAAGCTCTGCCATGGGGCGCCCTTCTACGTGCTGGGGCCCCTGGTCACCGACATCTTTCCCGGCTACGACCACATCACCAGCTGTATCGGCGCAACGGCCGCCGCCTACCACGGTGCCTCGATGCTCTGTTACGTAACCCCGAAGGAGCACCTGGGGCTTCCAAAGAAGGACGACGTGAAGCAGGGCTGCGTCGCCTACAAGATCGCCGCCCACGCCGCCGACGTGGCCCTCGGGATCGCGGGTACCCGCGACCTCGACGACGAGTTGACCAAAGCGCGCGCCGCCCTCAACTGGCAGAAGCACTTCGAACTCGCCTTCGATTCAGATCTGGCCCGCGCCTACCACGACGAAGATCTGGACGTGGACACCGACTTCTGCGCCATGTGCGGTCACGACTGGTGCGCCGTCCGCATCAGCAAGGAGATCGGCGAAAGCCACCAGCTCGCTGGCAAGACGCGTCGAGAGATGGGCAGCGACCAGGGCCACAAGGCCAACTGCCACAGCGACTACGCGGATGCGGAAGAGGCCCAGCACCTCCAGGAAGAGGCGACCGAGGAGTCCCACGCCTCCACCGACTCCTGAAGTAGATCGCCCCGGAACCCTCGGGTTCCGGGGCGGAAAGACCGCGAGCTTCACCCCCCCTTGGCTTGGCTCGGATCTGTACTCCTCTCTCTCGGCGGGTTCCCGGGAGACTTGAGTCCTTCTTGCCTGAAGGGTGCGTTTTCTCGGACAGGCAGCTTCGCATCATCATCCCTGACCGCGCGGGAGAAGACGGCAAAGCCCCCCCCGGGGGTGGGTCTGCCGGGCCCGATCGCACTCTATTCCCCGGAAGGCTGCGGGTCTTCTGCCTCGCTGCCGTTGGCCGTGACCGGAAGCTCCCCCGGCGGCTCGGGCTTCTCCTTCGCCCACTGAATCCGCGTGTAGTCGAAGTCCCCGTCGGTGATCACGTTGAACTTCACGATGTCGAAATAGGGCGAAAGGTCGAAGTCCCGGGGTGTGAGCAGCGTGGGATGGCGCATGCGGAAGATCCCGGTGTAACGGCCGGAGTCGTATCCGAAGATCAGCCGCAACAGCCCGCGACGCCTATGAGTACCTGCCTCGCTGCCTTTGGGAAACTCCACTGCCGGAAGGATGGGGAACCGAACCTTCTGGAAGATCTGGCCGATCAGGCTCGAGCAGATCACCTCTGTGGGCACACCGCTCCCGAAGTGCAGGGCGGTACGCCGCAGCCGGGTCGGGATCAGCGATACCGGGAGCAAGTAGCGCGCCAGGTCCAAGATGTTGCGCAGGTCGTAGCGCCACCCGATGGACGCGACGTGGTCGTCGAGAATGGACTGAAGGTGATCGGACCGTAGGCGGTGGGGACGCGCCAGGCGGATGTTGAAGTCGATGTACTTCGAAACCGGCGATGCGACGACACCCTGTGGCAGGGCCTCGACGAGGAGGTGAGCGGCCTCTTCACCGAAGGCCTTTCGAGCGTGCTCCGCCGGCTCTCCTCCGCGCCTGAGCATCTCGTCTCCGATGTAGAACGCCGAGTGAGACCAGGAGCTCTGGCTCAGATACTTGATCATCGCCGAGATGCGGCTGTCGCCGTCGACCAGAAGGACGTCGCCCTTCCGTATGTGGCGGAGCAGCGCGTCCGGGTCGTTCCAGCCACGACGCTCGTAGGCGGGAAGCGGCTCGGTCAAGAAGCCGACGAGTCGATCGGTGATCCAGCGGCGAATACCCAAGGCGATCTCCTCACTCTTTTTTCGGCGTCATCGGCCACCCAGAAAAGTCGGGAATTTCGTAGCCGTTTCGAGGGGCGTCGTGTATCCTTTGCGCCGCTTGAAGAAAATTTCTTTATTTTCGAGTAGTTAGAGCAAAACCAGGGCAGAATCAGAGCTGTAAATGGATGTCAGGATCAAGACCACTGTCGAGTTCATGGTCTCGGGTAGCGGCCTCGAGGATGCGATGGCCGAGTTCGATGAACTCACGGTAGCCGGTCTGATCCGCGAGATCCTCGACAAGGCCATCGCCTGCGACGACATCCGCGTCGAGGTACTCGAGGGGCCCAACAGCCTCGAAGAGTACGATACCCAGCAGAGCGGCTGACTCACGCTGCTCAGAACAGGCTCAGCTGGCGGGGCGCTCGCGGCGCGGGCTCACCCGCCGCACCTCCGGGCGAGACCGGTGCGGCCACTGCTCTGCGGCCCGGTCGGTAGATTCCCTCATCCCGGGCATACTCCAAGATCGCCGCGTAGAAGCTATGGAAGCCGTACCCGTGGTCGAAGTGCTTCAGGTGAGCCAGCTCGTGGCAGAGGGTGCTGATGAGGCTGGAGTACTTGAGGGGTCTGCCGGTGGTGGCGTGTCGAAGGCGAATGCGGATCGTTCCATCCGAGTAACAGATGCCGTAGCGCCGCTTCACATTCGCGGCCTCCGCCTCCAAGGAGCGGTATCGCAGCCCGAAGCGCGCTGCGATCACTGCTGCGTCACGCTTCAGCCGCCCGATGAGTGCGCGAGTCGTACGCCGATCCATCAAACGGGTGAAGTAAATCCACACCGGGGCGATCGTCAAGACGCGGGACTGACCGTCCCCAGGAGACGCGGGGCCGGATCCCCGCCGAAGAGCAATCCTCTTTTCTCGAGCTCGCATGCGCTCGCCGAGCACTCCCCGGCGGTGGAGAAGCAGGCGCGGAATCAATGGTCGAGAAATTCTTCGAATGAATTTGTTTTTCGCAGATAAAGTCCAAAAAACTGCGATTCGGATTCGGCCGGAACCCGTCCGACGACACCCCTGTGCACCGGCCCAAGCCGCATCAGGATTTGGCGGGAACTCCGCGAAACTGTAACACGTTCCGACTTGCAAACACCGGTTCTCCGACGGCGGGAGCCCCCCTTGGTGCGAACCTGCAGCGTGTCGGCAGGACGTGCCGATCCACCGCCGCCGCAATTGCACCACCCCGGCCGGAGTGCTCTAATCTCGCCCGAATTCGAGGCGGGAGAGGGCGGGGTTTCCGCTGGGAGCGCCTCGAAATCCCCGAGAATCAGTAAGAGAGAATGGACAGTCCCCCCCCGCTCTGGTGCGAGGTCCTGCGCCAGCTCCAGAGCGAGCTGTCGGCGTTTGCTTTGGAAGCGTGGATTCATCCCCTCGTGGTCCGCGAGGAGGGCGATCAGCTTCGGCTCCTGGCGCCGAGCCCGTTTCACAAGAAGCGGGTGGAGTCCTGTTTCCTCACCCGGATTCGCGACATCGCGGCAGGTCAGACCAGTCGTCCGGTGAGCGTCGCCGTAGAGCTACTCTCCCAGGAGCCGAAGCCGGCCCGCGACCGGCATGCGACCCCGCGAACCGCAGCGGCGCGGCCCATGGGAGCGAAGCCCACCCCTCGGCCACGGCAGCCCGTACTGTCTCACAGCTTCGAGACCTTCATCGTGGGGCGCGCGAATTCACTGGCACGCGAGGCTTCCCTGGCTCTGGCGCAGGGACGGCAGAGCGGCGTCAGCCCGCTCTTACTGGTGGGCCCCACGGGTAACGGGAAGTCGCACCTGGCGCGAGCGGTGATCACCGAGGCAAAGCAGAACGGCATCGAGCGGTCCCGGCACGCCTCGGCCGAATCCTTCACGACGGAGCTTCTGTCCTCGATTCGCTCCGGGGAGACGAGCGGATTCAAGCGGCGCTTCCGCGAGCAATGCGATCTCCTGGTGGTCGAAGACGTACAGTTCTTTCAGGGGAAGCCCGCAACCCAGCTGGAGCTCTTCCATACCCTCGAGCATCTCCGCGGCGTCGGCGCCCGCATCGTCATGACCGGAGACCGGCTCCCCCGCGACATTCCGAAGCTCGACCGTCGTCTCTCCTCACAGATGTCGAGTGGCCTGGTGGTAGAGGTGGAGCTTCCGGACGCACAGCTCCGTCGCAAGCTCCTGATCGCCAAGGCCTCTGCCGGCGGCGTGCGCCTTCCGGAGCCCTGCCTGGACCGCCTGGTCGAGGCGGTGCGCGGAAGCGTCCGGGATCTGGAGGGCGCACTGATCCAGCTGGTGGCGACCGCTTCCCTCCTGAAGAGACCCATCGACCTCGCACTCACCGAAGAGGCCCTGCGCAAGGTGGTGGATCCACGAAGCCAGAGCGGGGGCCTCGGCGTGAATGCGGTGATCCACACGGTGGCCGACTTCTTCGGCGTCTCCATCGAAGAGCTCTCCTCGCGTTCCCGGAAGCGAAGCGTTCTGGTACCCCGCCAGCTCGCGATGTTCCTGAGCCGCCGCTACTCCAATGCATCCCTGGCGGAGATCGGTCGCGCCCTGGGCCGCGATCACCCAGCAGTCCGCAACGCCATCCAGGTGGTGGAACGGGCGATCCTGGAGCGGGCTCCTCTGCGCTATCAGGTCGAGGAGCTCGCCTCCCGGATCGAGAGGGGTCGCGTGAACTTCCCCTGACCGAGAAGGGGCTCCAGAGAGGGAGGATCAAGGGCCGGATCGTCGAAGCGGCGCAGGATCTCGTACGTCGTGCTGCGCTCCACGGGAATCCTGCCCATCTCGCGGATCAGACGCCGCATCTCCTCGGGGGGAAGATTCTCCCCGTGACCGGCGCCGGACTCGCGGCTGATGGACTCCTCCATGAGGGTTCCACCGAAGTCATTCGCGCCGGAGAGCAGCGCCAGCTGCGAGAGCTTCGGGCCCATCTTGACCCAGGACATCTGGACATTGGTGATCCCGGGCCGGAAGAACAGGCGCGCCACCGCGATCAAGCGCAGATCGTCGGCGGCCGAGGGTCCGGGGCGCGTTCCCAGACGACGACCGAGTACGGTCTTCTCATGGATGAAGCCCAGCGGCACGAACTCGGTGAAGCCCCCTGTCTCCTTCTGGAGATCGCGCAGCAGCGTCAGATGGCCGACCAGTTGGCGGGTGCTCTCGATGTGGCCGTACATGACGGTGGCGCTGGAGCGGAGCCCGACCGAGTGAGCCGTTCTCACGATCTCCACCCAGCGCTGCGTCGTCAGCCTTCGGGGCGCCACGCGGGCGCGGACCGCGTCGTCCAGGATCTCGGCGGCAGTCCCGGGAATCGTCCCCAGCCCGGCCTCCTTCAGCCAGATCAGGTACTCGCTGAGCGACATTCCGCTCTTCCTGTGGCCGAAGTCGATCTCCTCCGGGGAGTACGCGTGGATGTGGAGGTCGGGAAACTCGCGCTTCAGCCGTACCAGGATCGCGCGATAGTGGCGGTGATCCTTGCGGGGATCGATCCCCCCTTGGATGCAGACTTCCGTGGCGCCGCGGGACACGGCGTCCCGGGTCCTCTCGGCGATCTCCTCCAAGCTGCGATCGAAGGCGTCCTCGGCGTCGCGGTGTCGCGAGAAGCCACAGAAGCTGCAGCCGGTGTGGCAGACGTTGGTGAAGTTGATGTTCCGGTTGACGACGAAGGAGACCTCGTCGCCGATATCCTCGGCGCGGGCGACGTCTGCCGCACGGGTGAGCGCTTGAAAGTCGGCACCGCCGGTCTGCATCAACAGAAGGGCGTCGTCGGCGCCGAGCTCGTGCCCGGAGAGGGCTCCGTCCAGCAGCCGCGCAACCGGGGGGGAGATGTCGCAGAGCAGTCGTTCGAGCATCAGGCAGCCTCCTGCCGGGGAACAGCATGACCATCGTCGTCGGCGAGTCGAAGCGCCGCCACGCGTACCTTGGGATCGAGGAACTCCGGGCGGGTCAGGTACGCCGCATGGACCGGCAGCCGCTCGACCAGCCTCTGCCCGGCGGATGCGGTCCGCTCGCGAAGCTCCGTGAGTGCCGGCCAGGGTGCTTCGGGATTGACGAAGTCCGCGCTCACCGGAGACACACCACCCCAGTCGCTGACGCCGGAGCGCAGAAGCAGCTCGAGCACCCCGGGGGTCAGGTTCGGCGGCACCTGTACCTGAATCTCCCGACCGAGCACCAGCCGTGCCAGTGCGGCCCAGCCGGCGACCGCTTCGTCGCGCAGCGTGGAGGCGGCCCGCATTCCCGTCCCGGGTTTCGGACGGAAGGGCTGGATGATGGCCTCCTGGATGTGGCCGTAGCGATCGTGGAGGCGACGGATGGCGAGCAGCGTATCGACCCTCTCCGCGGCATTCTCGCCGATCCCGAGCAGCATCCCGCTGGTGAAGGGGATGCGAAGCTCTCCCGCCTCCTCGTGCATGCGGATGCGCACGGCAGGATCCTTGTCCGGCGCGTGCTGGTGTGCCATGCCCCTCCCCCGCAGGCGGGGACTCGTGGTCTCCAGCATCAGGCCCATGGAAGCGTTCCATGGACGCAGTCGCGCCATCTCCTCCTGGCCGAGTACACCGGCGTTGGTGTGGGGGAGCAGACCGCCCTCGAAGGCCACCCGGCAGGCCTCGACCAGGTACTCGACGGTGCCCCGGTAGCCTCTCTCCGCCAGCCACTCCCGGTAGGCCCGGTGGGCGATCTCCGGCTTGTCTCCGAGGCAGAAGAGAGCCTCTACGCAACCGGTGGCGACCCCCCCTCTGGCGGCGTCGGCCACCTCGGCCAAGGTGTAGGTCCTGGCCTCGGGTGAGCCGGGCTGCCTGGCGAAGGTGCAGTAGGCGCACCGGTCCCGGCAGAGATTGGTGAGGGGAATGAAGACGTTGCGCGAGACCGTGACGACGTCGCCGCGGGCCAGCCGCTTGCTCTCGGCCGCCCCCTCCATGACCACGCGACGGGCATCCGGGTCTTCCAGGCGGTCGCCGAGGACATGGGCGAGCTCGGCATCGAGACGTCCGCTCTCGACGGCTTCGAGGACGATTCGTTCGCCGTCCTGGGAGGTTAGGGAACTCACCCCGCGAAATATACCAGCCCGGGAACGGGCTGCCGCGCGGCCCCCAGATGAGGGAATTCCCAGGTCAAGGTCGCGTGGAAATCGAGGCTCTGAACGGCGAGTGGGGAGCGCTACCGGGGTCGGGAGCGGCGCCGGCGCCGCGAGGGGTAGGGCCTCGGCTCGCCCTCCGGCTGGGTTCGCCAACGCCGGTGGACCCAGATCCAGTGGTCCGGGAACCGGCGAATCTCCTCTTCGATCACGCGCGTCATCCGCCGGGCGTTCTCCCGAACCGCCGCCTCTCGGTCGTCGCCCTCGGGCAGGATCTCCAGGGCGGGGAGAAACCGCGCCCGGTGGCGTGCGCCACCGCCCTCGCGCTCCACGAAGACCGGGACCACCGGCGCCCCGGTGCGCATGGCGATGCGCGGTGGGGCACTGCGGGTGCAGGCGAGGCGGCCGAAGAACGGCACGAACACCCCCTCCCCGCGGCCGCAGTTCTGGTCGTAGGTCATGGCGACGATCTTGCCCTCCCGCAGGGCACGGAGCGCAGCGCGGGCAGCCGAGCCGCGGGAGAAGAGCTCGGCTCCGCTCTTCTCCCGCAGGGAACCGAGCAGCTCGTCGGTCAGGGGGTTGTCCCGGCTGCGGTGGACCACGGCGACGGGCAGGCCGTGGGCGACCACCGCGGCGACCAGGAGCTCCCAGGAACCGAAGTGAGCGGTGAGCGCGATGACGCCGCCGTGCTCCGAGTCCTTGCGCGCCGCCTCCAGGTGTTCGAGGCCCTCGATGCTCACCATTCGCCGGAGCTCCTCCGCGTCCCCTCGACCGAGCAGGGCGAACTCGACGAAGCTCCGCACCAGGTTCGCGCAGGACTCGGCGAGCACGCCCCGCCGCCGCGACTCGTTCCACTCGGGAAAGGCGATGCGGAGATTCACCCTGCCGACCGAGATGCGCGGTCCTCCGAGGCCGGCATAGATGCGACCCACCGGGCCGGCGATGCGCAGCGCCCGCTCCCGGGGCAGGAGATGGACGAGGCCGACCAGCGCACGCGCCGCCAGCGCGCGAAGCTGATCCTGAACGGAGGTCTTCACGAGGCGGAGCGTTCGCGCCGAATCCTGATACCGGCGTAGTCGAGCACGCCCGCGATGGGCTTCGGCTTCCGGACGCTCACCGTCACCGCATCGACGTCGAACTTCCCCAGGACCGCCTCGGCGATGCGCTCGCCGAGGGCTTCCACGAGCTTGTGCTCGTGGTTGCTGGCGACGTCCTCGACGACTTCGAAGACGCGCTTGTAGTGGATGGTCTGCCGGATGCTGTCGCTGCGGCCCGCGGCTCTGAGGTCGCGTTCGATCTCGATGTCGAGGGTCACGGGTCTTCGCATGTGGCGCTCGGCGGCGGTCACGCCGAGAGCTGCGGGGATCTGGATTCCCTCGAGAAAGATGATGTCGGCCATGGCGGTACCTCCGCGGCGCCGGTTTTTGACAGTTTGGTAAGTCTGGGCGCGAACTGTATCGGAATCCGCGGGGCTCGCGAGCCGGCTCTCCCTCGCCGCCGTGGCTACGTAATCTCGTGGGAAGCGCGGGGGGATAGAATCACCACGGGGATGTTTCGCTCGGTGCGCGCCTGGTAGTCATCGAAGTCCCTGTACATGGCCACCAGCTTCGGCCAGAGCTCCGCCTTCTCGCCGTCCGTGGCCGTCCGCGCCACCATCGCCGCCTTCTCCCTCCCGATCTCGATCTCCACCTCGGGATTCGCCTTCAGGTTCCCGTACCACAGCGGGTGATGGCTCATACCCCCCTTGGAAGCGACGATCACCACGTCCTCGCCGTCTCTCAGGTAGAGCAGGGGCACGGTGCGCGGCTCGCCGGACTTTCGTCCGACCATCGTGAGCAGCATCACCGGGGCCCCGCGCAGGAATCGCCCTCCGATCCTGCCACCGGAGATCCGGTAGACCCAGGTGTTGATCGCGGACATGGCCCTGACGGCGACGCTTCCGATCTTCTCCTGGCGGGGGGTAAAGGACCGAATCTTCTTCTCGGGCATGACGGCCGCCTCCTGCGCGTTGCCAGGCGAGGTTACAGCAACTCAGCAGCGAGGCCGGGGGCGGTGGCCTCGGCGTGCCGGAGGCAGGAGGGGGCCCGCCCCCGGCCCAGACATCCCGCTGTGCGCGCCCTTCTTTCCGAGCTCCGTTCGTCTTGACGTCGGCTTCTGGAGACTCGAAGCTCCCGCCGCGAGCAGGAGGCGATCATGGATCCCGAAGAGGTGCGGGCACGAGAGGCGGCCCATTTCCTTCCGGTGGTGCAGCGGATGCCGGTAGCCCTCGTCGAGGGGCGCGGATCGAGAGTGCGTGACGTCACGGGCCGCGAGTTCGTAGACCTGACCGCGGGCTGGGGAGTCACCTGCATCGGTCACTGCCATCCAGCCCTGGTAGAGGCGATCTCCTCGCAGGCCGGACGCCTGATGCAGACCACCAACCTCTTCTACACCCTGCCCCAGCTCGACCTGGTCGAGAGGCTGGCGGCTCTGACACCCGACGAGATCACGCGAAGCTTCCTGGTGAACTCGGGTACCGAAGCCGTGGAAGGAGCGCTGAAGCTGGCTCACCGGGCCACCGGCCGCCACAAGTTCGTCTCCACCGAGGGCTCCTTTCACGGGCGCACGCTCGGCGCGCTCCGCGTGATGGGCCAGGCCAAGCACCGCGAGTCCTACGCCGCTCTTCTACCGGACCCGGTCACCGTTCCCTACGGCGACCGCGATGCGGCCGGCGCCGCTGTCGACGAGGAGACCGCCGCCTTCATCGTAGAGCCGCTCCAGGGCGAGGGCGGCGTGAGGGTGCCGCCACCCGGCTACCTGCAGGAGGTACGCGAGATCTGCCGAGTCAACGGGGCGCTGCTCCTCCTCGACGAGATCCAGACCGGAATCGGCCGCACCGGGAAGATGCTGGCGCTGCAACACGATGGCGTGACCCCGGACGTGCTGACCCTCGGCAAGGGGCTCGGCGGGGGCTTTCCGATCGCCGCCTTCCTCACCACCGAGGAGGTCGCGAAGACCGTCTCCCTCGGTGATCACGGGGGAACCTACATTGGGAATCCCCTGGCGAGTGCAGCGGCCAACGCCGTCCTCGAGGTGGTCTGTGAGGAGAAGCTCTCGGAGAGGGCCGCAGAGCTCGGCGACAGGATTCAGGCGCGACTGCGAAGCTTCACCGGCGATCACCCGGATCTGGTGTCGGAGGTGCGGGGGCGCGGGCTGCTGATCGGTCTCGTGCTCCGGAACGTCGAGAAGGCGGCGGCCCTACCGGGGCGCGCCCTGGAACGGGGGATCCTCGTGAACGTCACGGCCGGAGACGTGATGCGGCTCTTCCCGGCGCTGAACATCCCCGAGGACGACCTGTGGCCCGCTATCGACACGCTGCTGGATCTGGTGAGAAACGCAGGTTAGACGAGTCGCTCCTCGCCATCAGCGAGAGTGAGCACCTCGACCCCCTCATCGGTAACGAGGCAGGTGTGCTCGAACTGAGCCGATAGGGCCCCGTCGACGGTGACAGCCGTCCACCCGTCTTCGAGGGTCTTGGTCTTCCAATGGCCCAGGTTGATCATCGGCTCGATGGTGAAGGTCATCCCGGCGACCAGGCGCTCCCCCGTACCGGGCGCCCCGAAGTGGGGAATGGAGGGGGCGGTGTGGAACTCCCGGCCTACGCCGTGGCCGGTGAACTCCCTCACCACGGAGTAGCCCTGAGCCTCCGCGAAGGTCTGGATGACGTGGCCGATGTCGCCCACCTGGGCTCCGGGCTTCACCACCCGGATTCCGAGCCACATGGCCTTGTAGGTATCGGCGACGAGGCGGCGGGCGATCGGCGAGACCTGACCCACCAGGAAGGTGCGCGAGCTGTCGCCGTGCCATCCCTCCAGAACCGGGGTCACGTCGACATTGATGATGTCCCCATTCTCGAGCTTGCGATTGGCGTCGGGAATACCGTGGCAGACCACGTCGTTGATGGAGGTGCAACAGTGGGCGGGGAAACCCCGATATCCGCGAGGGGCGCTAATGGCGGCGCGGGAGTGGGTCACGTCGTCGACCAGTTGATCGATTTCGCCGGTGCTGGCACCTGGGCGAATCTGCTCAGCGATCAGGTCGAGGATTTCGGCCGCCAGGCGGCCGGCCGCCCGCATCTTCTCGATCTCGGCAGGACTCCAGGTGCTGATGCCGCTTTTCCGCCTTTTCGCCTTGTTCTTCTTGCGGTTGCGCTTCATGGGGTTTCGGGCCTGCAAGGGTCCGTTTCAAGATAGGCTAGAAGCTTCCGAACGGCCCGAACGGTTGGCGATCCGGAACTCTCCGACCCGGCATCGGGCTGCTCTACCCCGGCAGCTCTGCGCGAAGGCTACGGATCAAGAAGGCCCGCATTTCCGCGGGATCGACGATCTGCTCGATGGAGCCCACCTCCCGGGCACGGTCGACGGTGTGCACGCCGTCGAACTCGGCAGCGACCACGGCCTGCTCCTGGAGGATCACCTCGTTGAGGGTCCGCTCGAAGAGCCCCCGCACATCGTCTCCCGAATCCGAACGCAGACGCTCTCGGAGCTCTCGCACCCGGGGGTCGGCCATCGCTCGGGCGCGCACCTCCCGCGAGAAGACGACGGCCGCCGCGGCCCCACCTCCAATCACCGAGGCGAATGAGCCAGTGAGTGCCGAAGCCCGCAGCCGCGGGTTCAGGGCGCGAGAGAAGACCACGTAGGCTCCGCCGTGGTAACGGGATACCACCAGGAAGACGATCGGCCCGTCGAAGTTCACCACCGCCCGCGCGATCTCGGCACCGTACTCGAGCTGGAGCTTGCGCATGGATTCGGGGGAGCCGTCGAAGCCCGAGAGATTCGCCAGCACCACGACCGGACGGTTCCCACTGGTGGCATTGAGAGCGTGCGCCACCTTCTTCGACGAGAGGGGGAATAGGGTGCCACCACTCCACGAGGCCGGCCCGTCCAGGGGCCGGTAACCCTCGCGGGTGATGCTCTGGCTCTCGATTCCGATCAGACAGACGGGCTGACCTCCCAGATGCGCATCCCAGACGATGGCCGTCTCCGCGCCCACCATCGAGCGCCAGCGCTCCAGGTGTCCACCGTCCCGATCGATGACCGCCTCCATCACGGCCCGCATCGGGAAGGGTCGCTTGCGCCCCGGATTCGTGGTGTCATCGAAGATCTCGCCGACGTTCTCGAATTCACCCTCACAGGGATGGTCCAGGACCGCGCGGTTTTCGTCGTCGGCCGTCGGGTACCGGCGCGGCCCGCCCTCCCCCGGGACCACGTAGGTGTAGCGGTAGTGCTCGTAGAGAATGCGGTAGGCGTCGGCGATGTCGGTGGCGTAGTACTGGGCCTCGCCGTTCGGGCCCATGATCCGCTCGAAGCCGCCGATGGCCGTTTCGTCCTCGGCGGAGACACCTCCGGAAGCCTCCAGCGCAGCGCGACCGGTGAGCACCATGGAGGCCCCCGGCGTCATGATGAGCACACCGCGCGTGTGCATGAGCATGGTGGCGAGGGCATCGAAATAGCTCTGGGCTCCCACGTTCACCCCGGGGACGATCACGTGGATGGTTCCGCCCGTCTGCGTGAAGGTGACGATGCGGCGCACCACCCGTGCAGTCGCGTCCAGGTTCTCGGTACCGCTGTCCATGGCGATGTGAGCACCGCTCGAGACGGGTATCCACTCGAGGGGGATGCCGCTGCACTCCGCCAGATCCATGGCGGCCACCAGCCGATCGCACTCACCTCCGGAGAGGGAGCCCATTCCCACCGTCGGATCCGAGAGCACCAGCACCCGCCGCATGCCCTCGGGCACCTTCGTCGTCGGCGTGTCGATGATTCCGAAAACGACGGAGGTCCGATTGACTCCGTAGGGGCGACCCGAAAAGCTGCGCGGCACGGGCGCCTGCGCCTCGGGATCCAGGTCGTATTCTTCGAAGCGACCGGCCGGCAGGCCCGCTCGCTGGCTTCCACCGTTGGATCCCCTCCCGCCACCGGTGAGCATGCGGATGATCTCGAAGGGGTAGACGAGTCGACGGCGCCGGGCCTCGACCACCCTCCGCTCATACTCGCTGCGGGGCAGCAGCCGACTTCGCCGGGGCTCGCGCCAGAGGACGTTCATCTGAGAACCCGTAACGTCGGAGATCACGATCTCGGTCTCCTGGGCGGGCCGCTCCGGTGCTTCGCGATCGAGGAGCTTGAGCCGCACCAACACCTTCTCGAGGCCAAGGTGGCGCGTCGCCGGAGCCAGCCGGTTGGCGAGTCGCTCGACGACGTCGGGATCCAGGAATATCTCCGGTGCCACGAAGATCACGATCCGGTTCCACTGGAGCCGGCGCTTCGGATCGAGAAGCGTCAGGATGGCGCGCAGCGACCGGCTCGCCTCGTAGAAAGCGCGCTCGAAGGCGGGGATGTGCAGATCGGCCTCGCGCGCCTCGTCCGGGGAGCGGCTGCGAAGATCCGCCAGCACGAAGATCCTCTCATCGCTGGCCACCTCGCGGCTGCGGCCGTGAAAGCAGTAGATGCCCTCGCTGCCGGGGATCCGGCTCAGCTCGAAGCCGGCGAGCCGCTCCAGGTCGATGCGCCGGGCGGCCTCGGGATGAATCTGGTGGAGGGTGTCGTCCTCGCGGAAGCCATCCTGGGTGGGAACGAAGCTGCGGTGGGAATCGGGTCCTCCCGACCGCACCAGGTTCAACGTGAAGCGTCCCGAGGGCAGACCTCCCGCCAGGACCGGCTCCAACCCCTTGACGAGATCCTCGGCGTGGGAGCCGTCGCCGGCGGGAACGAATAGCTCGATGGCCTGGACGGCGGGCCACTCGTGGCTGTCTCGCTCGCGCTGCGCCGCCTCGAACAGGCGCGCCGCCGTGGCGCCGATCTCCTGCGGTGCCGCAGCAGCCCCCAACACGGTGCGGTGACCCGGGAACTCGAGACGGTCGATCCAGATTCCTCCCTGTCGGGAGGTGACGTGGAGATTCGGCTCCGACGGCGAGTAGGTGCGGCGCAGGTGGGCGGCGAGGGCAATGGCACGGCGCGGATCGGAGTCGGCGAGCCAGCGTCCGACCCGATCGAAGACGCCCCGGGGCGCATCGGCCACGTGGCGAAGCACGTCCTCGGGTGGCGCCGTGGGCTGGGACTCGACCGCTGCGAGCCAGGCTTCGACCTGCTCGCTGGTGCGCTCGGCCTCGCGCTCGATCTCGGGCCTCTCGAAGATCACGTAGCGCGCCTCGATGGCGGCATCGGCAACCGCGTGGGAGACCCCGCCGCGCATGCCCGCGATACCCCGAAGGGCGGCGGCCAGCTTCGCGTCCGAGCGCAGCTGCACGCCGCTCCGGGCCAGCGCCGTGACCCGGCCGAGCAGACCGAGGACGAGGCGGTCGCGGAGCTCCGCGGGCAACTGGGCGGCCAACATGCGCAGCACGGCCCGTTCCAGGGCATCGCTCGGCTCGAGGCTCGTGATTCCGTAGTGTCCGAGAGCGGCTCTGACCAGCTCGAGAAACTCCTCGACGATTCCCGAGCCCCCGGCGCGAACCCGCCGAACGTACATGCGGAGCCGCGCACTGTTCGACGGTCCGAACTCTCCCGATACGGAGGCGCGGGGCGAGCGAACCGAGAGCCGCGTCACGTCGGCGAACATGACCAGCTCATGGCGGATCTCCGCGAGTTCGTGCCGGAATTCGACGGAGAGCTGATCGGGAAGCGGTGCCTCCAGGAACTCGCTCAGGCGCTCGCTGCGCTCCCGGTTGGCGTCGTAACCGAGGAGAACCCGGCGTACCTCCTCGCGCACGGCCTCGATGGCGCTTCTTCGATCCTCCGCCGCGGCGCGGTCGGCGGCAAGGAGGTCGGGCTCGCCGAGGCCTCCGCCGGGAAGCGCCTGGAACAGACGCTCCAGCGGATCGGACAACTCCCGGAACTCGAGCCGTTTGCGGACGCCCACCTCGGAGTCTTTCTCGCCGGAAGGATCGATCACCAGGAGCACGTCCCCCGCCGCGACCTGCTGCCCCTTGCGCACCCTCACCTCGGTCACCACCCCGGTCACCGGTGCATCGAATCCGATCTCCATCTTCATGGCCTCGAGAAGGCCGATGGATTGGCCGGCGGTGACGTGATCTCCGGGTTTCACGCGGATGGAGACGACCATGGCGGGGGTGCTCGCGCGCACGTGGCCGGCGGCCTGCGAGCCGAAGCGATGGGCGTGCCCCTCGACCTCGACCCGCACGCCCACGTCCGTCACGTCGTAGAGCAGGCGAAGCGTGCGCGCGCCAATCTGAAGGCGAGCGGTGTGGGCGTGCTCTTCGCGAAGGGTGGCGGCGACCACCCGCCCGTCGAGATGCACGCGGTAGCTCCCGGAGCCAATGGCGAAGACCTGGAGCCGATAGTGCTCGCCACCGCAGGTGAGATCGATCTGCTGGCCCCGCGAGGGCGGAATGCGCTGGAGTGTGAGGCTCGCCGGGTCCGCATAGAAGTTGAGTTGGGCGGCGGCCCGCACGCGCTGGTAGGAGAGGATGGCCGCTGCAATCAGGGCATCTACGGCGTGATCCCCGTCCCGGCCACGGGAGGCGGCGAAGCGATCCAGCCAGCCGGTGTCCACGCCGCCGGACCTGAACTCGGGATCGTCGAGGATCTCGGCCAGGTAGCCCCTGTTGGTGGCGCCTCCCTCGATCACCAGGTCGAAATCCGAGAGGGCGCAGGCCAGTCGCGCGCGGGCTTCTTCGCGCGTCTCACCGCTGGCGATCACCTTCGCGATCAGAGAATCGAAAGCTGCGGGCACCACGCTTCCGGAGGCCACGCCGCTGTCGATGCGGATCCGGGGGCCGAGCGCCGGGTCGAAGCAAACGATGCGGCCCGGCGCCGGCGAGAAGCCGACCTCGGGATCCTCGGCACAGACGCGCGCCTCGATGGCGACGCCGTTCTGACGCAGGGGGGTGTAAGAAAGGGAATCGCCACGCGCGAGCTGGATCTGGAGCCTCACCAGGTCACACCCGGTGATCTCTTCGGTGACGGCGTGCTCCACTTGCAGACGCGGATTCATTTCCAGGAAGTAGTACCCACTCTCTTTCACCAGGAACTCGACGGTCCCGAGCCCCTCGTAGCTCACCCCCGCGGCGATGCGAACCGCGGCTTCCTGCAACGACTCGAGGAACGCCTCGGAGAGGCCGGGAGGCGGCGCCTCCTCGATCAGCTTCTGGTGACGGCGCTGGACCGAGCACTCCCGGCAACCGAGTGCGAGCACCACGCCCTCCTGGTCGCCGGCGATCTGCACCTCGACGTGACGCCCGGATTCGACCCGCTTCTCCACGAACACGCGTCCGTCGCCGCATGAGGCCTGCGCCTCCGCCGCTGCGGAGCGAAAGGCCTCGGCGATGGCCCCGGGCGCCTCGACGATGCGGATTCCGCGCCCGCCGCCGCCGGCGCGGGCCTTGATCACGACGGGGTAGCCGATCTGATCGGCTGCGAGCCGGGCCTCCTCCCAGTCGGCCACCGCCGTCCCGCTCCAGGGCACGACCGGTACCTTTGCCGACTCAGCCAACCGTTTCGCAGCGATCTTGTCACCGAGGACAGACAGCACGTCCGCCGACGGACCGAGGAAGCGGATGCCTTCGGAGGTCAGACGTTCCGCGAAGACGGGATCCTCCGCCACGAAGCCCCAGCCCGGCCAGACCGCGTCGGCGCCCACGCGGTGCAACGTCTCGATCAGCAGGTCATGGTCGAGATAGGCGGCGACCTCGCTTCCCCTCACTGGAAGCTCCACCGCCAGATCCGCGTGGCGCACGAAGGGTGCGTCTCGATCCACCTGAGTGTATAGAGCGACTGCGCTGATCTGCGAGCCCTCCTGGGCGCGCAGGGATTTGACCGCCCGGATGCATCGCATCGCCGCTTCCCCGCGGTTTACGATGACGAGGCGATGGATGGATTCTTGGGGGTCGAGACTCCTACCCACCGTACATGCCCCCATTCACGTGGACCACGGTCCCGTTCACGTAGCTGGCCCGGGTCGCGAGCCAGCTGACCACCTCGGCCACCTCCTCCGGTGTTCCGAGGCGACCCTGGGGAATCCGAGCGACGATCGCCTGGCGGATCTCCTCGGGGAGTGCGGCGGTCATCTCGGTCTCGATGAAGCCCGGGGCGACGGAGTTGACCAGGATCGGCCGGCCGGCGAGCTCCTGGGTCAGTGACTTGGTGAGCGCATCCAAACCCGCCTTCACCATGGTGTAGGGGGATTGACCTCGATTGCCCGTATGCCCGACCACGCTGGAGATGTTGACGATGCGCCCACTGCCCCGACGCAGCATGAATCGCCGCAGGATCAGCTTGGTGAGGTACCACGTGCCCCGAGCGATGGCGGCGACCGAGTCGTAGTCGTCGAGCTTCATGAGCGGGAGTGGCGCGTTGACGTTGTAGCCGGCGTTATTGACCAGAACGTCGATGCGATCCGTCTCCCTCTTGAGTTCGTCGATCAGCGCATCGATCTCCTCGGGCTTCGCGAGATCCGCCCTCACCGCGAAGGCGCGGGGAAGCTTCTCGGCCAACTCCCTCGCTTCGGCCTCGCTCGAGCGGTAGTGAACCGCGACGCGATAGCCCTCCGCCCCGAGCGCCCGCGCGCATGCGGCGCCGATGCCCCTCCCGGCACCCGTCACCAGCGCCACCCCGGCGCCGCTTCCCTCTCCGGGCGCCTCCCCCGGTTGCTCCTCGCTCACGACTCCATCCTCCCGCCACGGAAGCTAGCCGGCCGGGTTCCGCCGCGCCGCGCACGCCTTCCGCCCAGCAGCGGGGACGTTCCTGCCTAACTGCGTAACTGCGTTCTTGCCACGCAAGAACGCAGTTACGCAGTTAGGCAGGAACGTCCCCGCTTCCTAGCCCATCCAGGCTCCGTTGTTGGGATCGAAGGTTTGGCCGGTGAAGGCCACCCCTCCCTCCGAGACGAGGAACTCGACCAGAGCGGCGATCTCATCGGGTTCGCTCATGCGCTGAAGGGGCACCGCGCCCACCAGCTCTTCTCGAACCTCGTCGTGGGGCCGCCCCTGCTCACCAGCGATCTCGCGAATTCGCTCCGCCGCCATTCGGGTCTCCACCCAGCCGGGGCAGATTGCGTTCACGAGCACCCGCTCGGGAGCGAGCTCCATGGCCAAGGAGCGGACGAGGCCGAGCTGGCCCGCCTTGGCGGCGCTGTAGGCGGAGATACCCGGCACGCCGAAGCGGGCCACGCACGAGGAGATCACCAGGATGTGCCGGGGATCCTGGCCCCGCTGCATGGACTCCTCGAACGCCCGGATGCAGAAGTAGGCCCCGTCGAGGTTCGCGCGCACGATCTCGTCCCAGCGATCGCCCTCGCCGAGGTCATTGGGTCCGCCGGTCCCGGCGTTTGCGACCAGGATGTGAAGAGGCCCGAGTCTGCGCGCTGCCGAGCGGAACGCCTCTTCCACCTGCGAGCGGACCGCCACGTCGACCCGCGCGCATACAGCCTCGCCCTTCGCCTCCCCGGCGACCCTTTCCAGCTTCTCGAGCGTGCGGCCGAGCAGGGCGAGCTTCGCTCCGCGCTGGGAGAGCCGCAGCGCAATCGCCCGTCCGATCCCCGACCCCGCGCCGGTCACCACGGCGGTGCGCCCCTTGAGATCGACCATCGGTCTAGCCTCCTCCAATCCCAACCTCGGCGAGAATCCTGGAGAGGTCCCCCGCGGTCGCCACGCTGACGCGGCTGCCCGGGGGCAGGGCCTGCTCCAGTCGCCGGAAGTACCCCCTATCCGTGCGCCCTTCGACGATCACCACGATGCCGCGATCCTCCTCGGTCCGGATCAATCTTCCCACCATCTGCTTGAGGTTCAGCAGCATCTTCCCAAGGGTATAGCGGTGAAACGCGGCAATCCCCTCGCTCTCGAGCCGGCGCTCACGACGCTTGCGAAGCTCCGTCGGCACCTCGAAGGGAAGCTTCTCGATCACGACCGCCTGAAGGCGATCGCCGGGGATGTCGATCCCCTGCCAGAACTTGCGGGCTCCCAGCAGCACGGCGGCCCCGCGCACGAAGCGCGTGACGAGAGCGCCGGGGTCGTCCGAGGCCCGCCGCGGCGCGAGTACGTCGATTCCCTCCTCGCGAAGCCGCGCCGAGAGCTCGTCGCTCACCTGGTACATACGGCGCAGGCTGGTGAACAGTCCCAACGTGCGGCCGCCGAGGTGGCAGGCCAGGGACTCGAGCACCGCCGTCGTCTCGTCGACCAGCTCGGCCCCACCCTCGAGAGCGACGACTCGCATGTGCTTCGCGTAAGGAAAGGGGCTCGGCACCGAATCTCGCTGGAGGCGTTCGCCAGCCCGGGCTTCGACTTCCAGATCCCCCAGGGCTGCGAAGGCGTCGCCGCCCACGAAGAGGCTCGCAGAAACACCGGCGAAGGAGCGCAGCCCGTCGACGAATTGTGCGTGGAAGGAATCGGCCGGGGAGACCTGATAAACGATCAGGCGCCAACGGTCGAAGGGCGACAAAGCGTCTTCGAAGCCCGCGACCACCTCGGGATGGCCGTCCTCGAAAGCGAGGTGCAGGGCCTCTGCTGCGCTGCGAAGATCTCCGACGTTGCGATCCAGGGCGGCGGCGCTCCCATCGGCGTGGTCCCCTTCGGGGGCGGCGTCGGCGATCTGGTCGAGCCGGTCAGCGACGTGGCCCGCGATGACCGCTGCCGCCCCCAGGTGTGTCCCGCGGGGATCTGGAATCTGGACCTCTCCGAAGTCGCCGGCGTCGTCGGCCAACGCGCGCCCCAGCGCGACGAAGTGCTGGTGGAGATCCCGGCGCCAGGCCCGGGCGTCGGCCTCCAGTGCCCGACGAGTGCGGGCGGGGAGCAGTGAATCGCGGCGCCTCCTGCGGCCCGCGGCCGGGCGCCCGAAGATCTCGTCAAAGCGGTCCAGGGTCTCCTCCGGGCGCACCTCCAGCGCGTAGACCTCGTCCGCCACCTGAGCGAGTTCGTGGACCTCGTCCACGATCACGTGCTCGAGATGGGGGTAGTCCGGGGGCCAGCGCAACACCAGATCGTGGTTTGCGATGATCAGGTGCGCTCGACCGAGCGCAGCGCGACGACGACCCAGAGGACAGCCCTTTTCGGCGGAGCACTGTTCCCGGGAGCACTGCTCCGCCCGGGCTGCCACGGCGCGGCGCAGCAGCGCCCGCAACGGTGGGTAGCGGCGCAGCAAAGCTGCCGGGACGCTGCCGATCTCGCCGTGAGGTCGAATCTGGGCACAGGTCTCCAGCACGGCGTATGCCAGCCGGTCTTCCGGGAAGATGCTCCGTTCCCGCCCCTCCTCGAGCGCGAGCGCGAGGCGGCGGGCGCAGGCGTAGTTCGCTCGACCCTTGATCGAGACCGCCCGGAGCCGAGGCGCCCCCAGGAAGCGGGAGGCGGCGCCGATGTCGCGGTCCAGCAGTTGATCCTGGAGGAGCTTCGTGCGGGTCGAGATCACCAGGGGGGAGCCCTCTCCAGCGGCAGCCCGCTCCATGCTGAAGGGAATCGCCGCCGCCAGGTAGGCCAGGGATTTCCCGATGCCCGTTCCTCCTTCCAACAACAGGATTTCCTCGTCGGCCAGGTTTCTCACGAACCGCCTGGCCAGCCGGATCTGCTCCTCCCGCACCCGGTAGTCGGGGAAGTGGCGGCGCCCGCGAGCCTCGTCCGCCAGCGCCGAGGCGATGGCCTCTTCATCGAAGGGGACCGGCGACTCCCGGGTCTCCCCAATCTCGACGAACTCGGACTCCATCTGATCCGGAACGGGGCCGCTCGGCGCGGCGAGGAGCGCGAGCCATCGTGATTCCGGCGCGAAACGCTCGAGGGCCTGGCGAGCCGTCTCGTAGCGGATCTCGCCCCGCGCGGAGCCGGTGCCGACGCGAGACATGATGCGGGCGGTGTCGAGCGCGTCGTCCAGCGCTCGGTGGCGCTCCTCGGCCCCGAGGAGGATCCGGGTGAACGACTCGAGGCGAAGATCCGGCGCGTCCGGATGGGTCAGCGCGAGCAGATCCAGCGTGTCCAGGAAGCTGGCCTTGGCGAGCCCCGGAGCCACGAACTTGGAGAGGAAGGTGCGCTCGAACTCCGCATTGTGGGCGACGATGACGCGCCCTTCGAGTGCCGAACGGAGGGTCGACACCAGCTCGGCGAGGAGCGGCGCGTCGCGGACGACGTCGTCGTCCAGCCCGGTGAGTCTCTTCACCGCCCGGGGCACCGGTCCCCGGGGGCGGAGCAATGTGCTCAGGGTGACGACCCGCGGAGCACGCGGATCCACGAGCAGCGCCCCGAACTCGAGGATCTCCGCGTCGACGTCCGACGCCAGGCCGGTGGTCTCCAGGTCCACCACCGCGAGTGGACCCACGCGCGCGGCAAAGCCCGCGATGACCTCGGCATCGAGCCCGAGGGCACCGGGCTCGCACTCCCGGCGCTCGAGAGAAGACGTGGCTTCGTCCAGGCTAGACGTAGGTTCCGCCCTTGAACTCACGATCCTGACGGATCACTACGTTCACCAGCGCCGGCTTGCCGGACGCGGCAGCGCGATCGAGCGCAGGGCGAAGCTCCTCCGGACGTTCCACGAGCTCGCCGTGACCCCCCATGGCCTCGACGATCTTGTCGTAGCGAGTGTAGTCGAGCAGCGTGGCCGAGAGCCGGTCCCAGCCGTAGAGGGCGCCCTGAGGACGCATCATCTGTCCCCAGGCACCGTCGTTGCCCAACACGCCGATGATCGGCAGACGGAAGCGAACCGCGGTGTCGAACTCGAAGCCGTTCAGGCCAAAGGAGCCGTCCCCGTAGATGATCACCACGCGCCGGTCCGGTTGCGCGAGCTGAGCCGCGAGCGCGAAGGGCATGCCCACACCGAGTGTGCCGAGGGGTCCCGGATCCATCCAGGCTCCCTCGCGCTTGACCGGCAGGATCTTCGCCGCCGTCGCCACGATGTCCCCACCGTCACCGATCACGATCGGATCTTCGAGTGTCTCGAGCCAGTCACGCACCTCGCGGCACATGCGCTGGGGATCAATCGGGGCCGCGTCGCTGTTGAGCATCGCCTCGACCTTCTTCTCGGCTTCGATCTCGATCTCGCGCAGCGAGTCGCGGAAGCCGGAGAAGTCGAGCTGAACCCCCTGGTTCTTCATCTCCTCCAGCAGCATTTCGAAGGCATTGGCGAGGTTTCCGACCAATCCCGCGTCGGACTGGCGGTTCTGGCCGATGAGCGTCGCATCCATTTCGAGCTGAATGATCTTGGCGTCAGGGGGAATCGTCTGGCCGAAGCGCATTCGGAAGTCGAGAAGCGTCCCCGCCAGGATGATGCAGTCGGTCTGCTTGAGAGCCTCCCGGCGCGAGCGATTGCCGAACTCGGGGGAGTCCGGCGGAATCGTTCCGCGCCCCATCCCGTTGGTGTAGGAGGGGATGTGGGTCTCCCGGATGAAGCGGTTCATCTGCTCGCTGGCCCGCGACCACTTGACGCTGGTACCGGCCATGAGCATTGGCTTCCGTGCCTGTCCGAGCAACTCGATGGCACGGCGTGCCTCCTCGCGATCGGGAGAGAGCCGTGGCGGATCCGTGCGGATGCGCGGAATCCGGACCCGGTCGTCCTCCACCTGCGCCATGAAGACGTCCATCGGGATCTCCAGGTAGGCCGGACCGGGAATCCCCGACACCGCGTGGCGAATGGCCAGCTCGATGTATTCGGGAATGCGATGGGTCTGATAGACGGTGTCGGCGTACTTGGTAATGGGCCGAACGACACCGATGTGATCCATCTCCTGGAGCGAGCCGCGGCGCAGGTTCTCGAACGGACCTTGACCGCCGAAGACGAGGATGGGCGAGTTGGCGCGCCAGGCGTTTGCGATGCCCGTGACGCCGTCCGTCACACCCGGGCCGGCGGTGATGGCCGCCACGCCGATCGTCCCCGGCTTGCAGCGCGCCCAGGCATCCGCGGCGTGGACTGCGGCCTGCTCGTGACGCACGTCGACGATCCTGATGCCCTCGTCGATGCAGCCGTCGTAGAGGGGCATGATGTGGCCGCCGGGAAGAGTGAAGACGATCTCGACGCCGGCTTGCTTGAGAGCCTTCGCCGCCAGCTTTCCGCCATGCAGAGGCATTTTGCAGATCCCCGTGGATAGATTTGGAGGGGAACCACGATATCACCGCGTCCCGGGGGCGGCCAACGGGCGACGGCCCCGATTCGAGCCGTGTTCGGTGGGGCGACGCGAAGATCGGCGCGCGCCATCGCCCAACCCCGTTCCCAGCGAGCGATCTATGCGGCGCAGCGCGGGCTAGCGGATCACGCGGAAGTCAGCGCGGCGGTTCCACTTCCAGGCCGCCTCGTCGTGTCCTTGCACGGCGGGCTTGCTCTCACCGAAGCTCACCGTGTCGACGCGCGAGGCCAGGACGCCCGAGTTCACCAGGTACTCCTTGACGGAGTTGGCGCGGCGCTCACCCAGCGCGAGGTTGTACTCTTCCGTCCCGCGCTCATCCGTGCTTCCCTCGACTACGATGATCCGCCACTCCTCGTGCTCGATGACGGCATTCGCGTTCGCTCGCATGCTGGGCTTCTGATCGTCGCGGATGACCGCGCGATCGAAGTCGAAGTAGACCGTCTGGAGATCTGTCACCTCGAGGGCACCCGACTCTTCGCCGGAGAGGGAGCCACTCTGGTCGAGTCCTCCCTCCGAGAACTCACCGGCGCGGTCGCCAGTATCCGAGATGTCTTCCTCTTCCGCGCCACCGAACCACGCGCATCCGGCTCCCACGCTGAACGCCGCAGCGGCTAGAACCACCACGGCAAACCACGAGACGAATCGTCGCTTCATGCGTTTACCAATCCCCCGAAAACCTGGGTCGGCACGGCGGAACTCCCGACGGCCCGCCTCACGAGACCCCGGTGTGCATCCCTACGCACACCGCGGCGCCTGTCCCGCAAGCATTGTGGGGACTCAGGGTGAAGCATGCAAGACAAGGCTGCGTGATCCTCCCCACGGCGCATGACCGGCTCGAGCGAGAACCCGCTTGCCCCCTGGCAGCGGAGGCGAGAGGGGAAGCGAAAGCGATGGGATTCCCCTACGCATTCTTCCCCGACCGAGGCCGCTGGCTCGCCGAGCCGAGGAAGCGGACGGACTCGAGGACGGCCTCGCCGAAGCTCTCGATGTCCGGGAGCGAGAGCGAAGAAACGCCATCGGCGGCGAGGGACTTGATGCACGGATTGCAGGCCTCTGGACCGACGCCCAGTTGGATCGCCCGAGCGATCCGCATGGCTTGCTCGCCGGGCTGTGCCTCCATCCGGCAGACCACGCACACGGGCCCACTCACCTCCACGGCCAGGTCGAAAGCGATGGCGTGAACTCCTTCCGGCTCGCCGACCTCGGCGGCGAAGGCGTACTCCACGCGACCCCAGGCCAGGAGAAAGCATTCACTCCCACGGCGATAGAGCACACCCCGCTCAGTCGGCTTGGCGCCGGGAAGGAGGTGGACGCGGTAGCGGGACGGGACCTCGGACACCGAGGGGTCTTCGACCGGGCTCTTCAGCACAGGGGATTCCTCGCTGGCATCTACATCGGCCGGGAAGAAACCCGGCTTGACAGGGCTAGCGGGACGTTTCTTGCGTTTTCGGCACTCCGAAAACGCAAGAACGCAAGGAACGTCCCCGCTACTGCGCGCGCCGCTCGGCGGCAGCCGAGCGGCGCTTGCTACCCTCCGAGCCGTGAAGACCCCCGCCTTCGAGCCCCACCTGGTCCTGCTGCGCTTCTCGGGCGAACTTTCGATCAAGGCCCGGGCCACCCGCCGGCAGTTCGTGACGCGGCTCCTGCGCAACGTCAAGGATGCGCTGGCCACCGAGGGCTACCAGGGGGAAATCGAGCGCCACCACGACCGGGTCCTGGTGGAGGTCTCGAGCCCCGGCGCGGTCTCGGCTCTGGAGCGGATCTTCGGCCTGCAGTCCCTCTCCCCGGCGCTCCGACGGCCGGGATCCTCGCTGGAGGAGATCGTATCGGCCGGCCACGAGATCTTCCGAGACGCTGTGCGCGGCAGGCGCTTCGCCGTGCGCGCTCGATACGTCGGGGGGCGCGAGGGCAGCTCATTCAGCTCGAAGGAGGTGGAGATCGAGTTGGGTGAAGCGCTTCGCGCACTCGCCGCGAGAGTCGATCTCGACGATCCGGAGATCACAGCCCACGTCGAGATCCACCGGGGACAGGCCTACTTCTTCACCGTGCGGCGCACCGGTCAGGGCGGGCTTCCCATCGGCAGCGGGGACCGCGCCGTCGCCCTGGTCTCCGGGGGATTCGATTCGGCCGTAGCGGCCTGGCAGCTGCTGAAGCGGGGAGTGAACCTCGACTACGTCTTCTGCAACCTGGGGGGCTCGAACCACCGACTCGGCGCCGTTCGCGTGATGAAGATCATCGCCGATCGCTGGTCCTACGGGTCGCGGCCGCGGCTGCACGCCGTCGATTTCGAGGGGGTCTCCAGGGAACTCCAGCGAAACACGACTCCGCGCTACTGGCAGGTACTCCTGAAGCGCTCGATGCTGCGCTCGGCCGAGGCGATCGCCCGAGAGTGCGGAAGCTGCGCCCTCGTCACCGGAGACGCAGTGGGACAGGTCTCCTCCCAGACGCTCAGGAATCTGGCGACCATCAGCGAGGCAACCCGCATGCCGATCCTTCGCCCCCTGATCGGCTTCAACAAGGACGAGATCATCGAGACGGCAAACCGGATCGGCACCGGCCCCCTCTCGGCGGCGGTGGCGGAGTACTGCGCGATGGTGCCGCGCCGCCCGAGCACCAGCGCGAAGCTCGACGTCGTCCTGAAAGAGGAGAGCCGTATCGACCCGGCGGTCCTGGAGAAGGCGATCGCGAACCGCGAGGTACTGAACCTGCGCGCCCTCGATCCCGACGACAGCGGTCTCGGCGAGCTCGAGACATCGGAGATTCCCGACGGTGCCAGTGTGATCGATCTGCGCAGCAGCGAGGAGTTCCTCGCCTGGCACCATCCCGACGCGGTACGACTCGACTTCAGCCATGCACTGGAGGCCTATCCCTCCTTCGCCAGGGATCGCACCTACGTGCTCTACTGCGAGTTCGGACTCAAGAGCGCCCACCTTGCAGAGCTCATGGTCCGTGAGGGACTGCGCGTCCGCCACTTCCGCGGAGGAACCCGCGCCATTCGCCGCCACTGCGAACGGGGACGTTGTTGAACGTTCAATTCCCCACCGAGGTGGGGAATTGAACGTTCAACAACGTCCCCGATTAGAGCTTCTTGCCCCGGAGGGCTGGAAGTCCGTCCAGACTCTCGCGGTTGTTCCCAAGTTGATACTCGCGCAGACCCTCCTCGCCCTTGCGCTTCGCCCAGGCCGTCAGCTGAGTCCGATCTCCGTCGAAGCGGTAGAGAGGAACGCCAAAGCCACAGGAATCCGCGATGCGGGTCAGCGACACGCGGATGATGGAACGGGTACCGGGGTACTTCGGGAAGCGGGAAAGGAGGGCGTCGAACCCCTCGTCTCCCGGCTCGAGAACCTCACCCCGGCCGTAGAGGCGCAGCAGCCGGGGCGGGCCCTCGAAGCAGCAGAACAGCATCGTGATGCGCCCGTTCTCGCGGAGATGCGCGATGGTCTCGGCGCCGCTTCCGACCAGGTCGAGATACGCGACGGTGTGGGGATCCAGGATAGAGAAGGAATCGAGACCCTTGGGAGAGAGGTTCACCGACCCCTCTGCAGAGAGCGCAGCCGTCGCCACGAAGAAGAGATGCTGCCTTCCGATCAGCTCGGCGAGCCGTTGGTCGATCGCCTCGTACACCTTTCCCATGAAGACCTCCCGCAATCTAGAGGTGTAGCCGGGAAGTCTACCTGCATTCGGCCGCCCCGGGGATTCACTCCGCGGGCAGAGTGCCCAGGAATTCGATCACGGCCTGGTTGAAGGCCTCAGCCTGCTCGATGTTGACCACGTGCCCCGCGGCCGGGATCAACACATGGGTCGCGTTCGCCAGCTTGGCGGCCATCACCTCTCCGGCCCGGAGGTAGGCGGTGTCCTGCTCTCCGACCAGGACCAGCGCCGGCACCTCGATACTCGCCAGTTCGTCGATCACCCCCGGGGCTGGACCGACGATGCGCCGGCCGAAGTGGGCCACTCCGCGGGGATCCTGGGCCTGGATGGCGCGGCCCGCAGCCTGGGCTGCCGAGAGATCCGCTCGACGTCCGATGGCGGTCGATGCGGCTCGGCCGTCGACGTAGCCCTCGAAGCCCATCTTCTCGAGGCGGTCGGCGATGCGGCCGACCTGGGCCTCCCAGCTAGCCTGGGCCTCGCGATTCTTGAACCCCGGACCGCTGTCGAAGAGCAGCAGGGCCCGAACCCGCTCGGGATGGGCGACGGTGAAGTGGAGCGACGCGAGGCCGCCGAAGGAAAGCCCGCCCAGCACTGCGCGCCGACCCGGCGCGGCCCACTCGAGAACGCGATCCATGTCATCCAGCACTTGCTCCAGGCGGTAGGCGTCCGCATCCTCGGGAGCCTCGCTCTTGCCGTGGCCGCGGTAGTCCCAGAGCACGACGCGGGCCCCCGCCGAAGCGAAGGGTTCCACCTGCGGACGGAAGTTCTCGTGGGTCTGGCAATAGCCGGGAGAGAGCAGCAGGGGAGGGCCCTCGCCATGTGCCTCGACGTAGAGCTCCACGGAATCGCTGGTGGTCACCATCGGCATCGTCGCGCCTGCCTTCTGAACTTCGTTCGCCTACGGCTCACTGCGCGCGCCGCCGCGCGGCGCTTGCCTCGTGAACTTCGTTCGCCTACGGCTCACTGCGCGCGCCGCCGCGCGGCGCTTGCCTCGTGAACTTCGTTCGCCTGCGGCTCACTGCGCGCGGCGCTTGCCTTCTTTCCCGCCTGAATGCGCCGCTTGAGAGCCTTCGCCATCTGATCGATCTGCTCCTGCATGGGACCCTTGATGGTGAACTCGGGCACCAGGGTCTTGGTCTTCCCATCCAACTCGATGGAGACGCGAGTTCCATCACCCTCCTCCTCGAAGGTCAGCGTGCCGCATAGCTGTCGCCAGACGTTTCCATCACACACTTTCTCGAAGCGGATGTTGCCGTCCACGAGAAAGGTGAAATGGAAGGTCGCCTCTCCCTCGCGACCGAGGGCGCGGTAGCGCGACACGGTGGTCTTCCGGTCGCTGCTGCGCTCCACCACCCTGGTGTCGGTTTCGGGAAAGAGGCCGGTCAACGTCTCATCCTCCTCGATGAGCTCGATCACCTTCTCCCGGGGCTGGCGTACGCGAAACCGTCTCTCGAGACGCATGGCGGCTTCTCCTCAGCGGATCTCGGTGAGCCCCGGCGGAATCAAGAGCGGGGTTCCGGCGGGAAGCACCTGGAGGGTCAGGGCGAGCTGGCGGACCGTGGACGGTAGCGAGAGCGAGGGCAGGGTGGCGCGAACCGATGCGCCCAGGGCGTCTGCGATCTGCTCGGCGAGGGATTTCGGTGGGGGATAGGAAATCAGCACCACGTCGGCATCCGCGTCGAGACCGACCGCGCTCTTGGCTTCGAGGACGGCGGTGCGCAAGCCGCCGAGCGCATCCACCAGACCGACATCAAAGGCCTGGGCCCCCGTCCAGACGCGACCCTGACCGATGGCGTCGACGGCCTCCGGAGTGAGTTCCCGGCCCTCGGCGACACGGCCTACGAAGGTCTGGTAGGCATCGCGCACGTCTGCCCGCAACCACCTGCGGGTGCGCGGCGAGAGTCGCCGCGAGCCGAGCAGCAGGTCCGCGTGCTCGCCGCGGGTCATCGCCTCCACGCCGACGCCGAGCTTCTCGAAGAGACCGGCGAGGACCGGGCGAAGCACGACTACGCCGATGGAGCCGGTGAGGGTCGCCGGCTGACTGACGATGCGATCCGCTCCACAGGCCACGTAGTAGCCACCGGAGGCGGCCACGTCCGAGAAGGAGGCGATCACGGGCTTGCCCTTCTCCCGGGCCCGCTGGGTAGCGCGCCAGACCAGGTCCGAGGCGAGCGCGGAGCCCCCGGGGCTGTCGATCCGGAAGATGATCGCGTCGATCTCCGGATTCTCGGTGGCAGCCTCGAATGCTTCGGAGACAGCGGTGGAGGCGAACACCTGCCGTCCGGCAAGGCCGCTGGATCCGTCGCCGGCCACGACCGGGCCGGCTCCGTAGATCAGGGCGAAGCTGGCGACCGGGTCGAAGCCGACGCTGGACGGATCCACCTCTGCGTACTCCGCCCCCCGCATCACCGGCCGCTCCTCCTCCCCATCCCGGACCCGCTCCAGGATCTCGTCGAAGAAGCCGATCCCGTCGCTGAGCCCGTGTTCCTGCATCTCGGCGGGAGTCGCGGGCCCCGCGTCGATCGCGGCGTAAACCTGCACCCTGGTGAGGGAACGACCTTCGGCGACGGCCTCGACGAAGCGATCGTAGACCGAGTCGAGGAGCGCCGTCGTCATCTCCCGGTTCGCCTCGGACATCTTCGATTCCGCCAAGCTTTCGACGATGCTCTTGTACTTGCCGATCCTCTCGTACTCGATCTCGACCCCGATCTTCTCGAAGAAGCCGCCCAGGAACAGGTGCTCGGCGGCCAGACCGACGAAGGGATTGCGCGATCCGGGAGCCATGTAGATCTCGTCCGCGCCGGTCGCGACGAAGTACTCGAGGTTCGCACCGTATTTCTCGATCTCGAGATAGGCGACGGTTCGCCGACCCCGCTCCCCGATCCGGGCGATCGCCGCCCGGAGCTCGTCGGCCTTCCCCCAACCGATGTCGAGTGAGCGGATCCGGAACAGAACCGCGGAGAGTCTCTCGTCGCGCTCCGCCTTGGCGAGCTCCGAGAGCACATCGATCAATGGCCGGTCCGGTGCGCCGAAGAGCCTGGCGAGATAGGGGGTAGCGTGGGCCTCCACGTAAGACCCCTCGAGATCCATCACCAGAACCGTGCCTTTCTCGACTCCGGGGCCGCGTTCGACCATCAGCCATATCGCAATCAACAGAAGCAGGGCGAGGCCGACGATCCAGCGCCAGTGCTTTGCCATGGTTCTCCTCTCGCGGCCGCCGGGGACGAAACTTTCCGGGACCGTAGGGTATCCTAGGCGGCAATGGCCAAGTCGGTCTACATCGCGGGGGTCGGCCTCACCAAAGTCGATCTCACGGGCCGTGTCTTTGGCAGCATCTTCGACCTGTTCGCCGAGGCCTACCGCGGAGCCCTGGAGGACTCCCCCGTTCGCTCCTTCGGCGCCGTGCAGATCGGCATCATGGACAGCGAGGAGTTCGAGAACCGGGCCAACATCGCCGCCAAGGTGGCGGATCGGCTGGGGCTGACCGGCGTGCCGGCGATCCGAAGCGAGACGGCCTCCTCCACCGGCGCCGCCGCCTTCCACGAGGCCTACTACAAGGTCGCCTCGGGGCTGTGTGAGAACGTGCTGGTTCTGGCCGGGGAGCGGATGAAGACGGTCACCACCCGGGCCGCAACCAACATCATGTCGAAGACCGTGGATCCGGTGGAGCGACGCTTCGGCTTCACCATGCCGGGGCTGATCGCCCTGGTCACCCAGGCCTGGCTCCGCGAGCGGGGCATCCGCGGCAAGGACGTCGGCAACGTGCTGGCCAGGCTGATGCAGAGGGCCCACGCGCTGGGCGCGGAAAATCCCCTTGCGGCCTTCTTTGGCAAGCCCGAGCGCCTCTCGGCCTACTTCGACCCGTCGCAGAACCTGCCGGTGGCGACCCCCCTCATGCGCAAGGACTGCTCCCCCATCTGCGATGGTGCCGCAGCCCTCATCCTGACCTCGAAGCCGCAGGCGATCCGGGTGGCCGGCATCGGCTCCGCCACCGAGACCTCGTCGATTCTCGACCGCAAAACGCTCTCGCACCTCGACGCCACGCGGCAGGCGGCGAAGATCGCCTACTGGCGCGCCGGAATCCCCGATCCCCGCCAGATCGACGGTCTGGTCGTCGAGGTCCACGATGCCTTCAACAGCCTGCTGCCCATCGGTCTGGCCGACCTCTTTCTCGTCGATCCGGACGAGGCCATCGAAGCGCTGATGAAGAGCCCCAGGAAAGCCCTCGGAGACCCCCTCGAGCACCCGCTCACGGGAGTGAGGGGCCGCATCCCCACCAATCTCTCTGGCGGGCTCAAGGCTCGCGGCCATCCGGTGGGCGGAACCGGGCTGTTCCAGATCGCGGAGAACTACCTCCAGTTGACCGAGCGCTTCCCGAATCCTCGCGCCCAGGTCCCCCGGACCAGCCTCGGCATCGCCCACTCGATCGGGGGCCCCGGCAACAACGTGTACGTGACGATCCTGGAGCGCTCGGACTCAGCGCGGGAACGGAACCACGTGGCGAAGCCGAGGCTTCACTTCCAGTCCGCGGCTCGCGAAGAGGTGGAAGAGGGCGGCGCGGAGTTCCACGGCGCGCGGGCCGTGGTGGAAGCCGCCACCACGATTTACGTCACGCCGGGCCGCGGGAGCGAGCCGGTCCACGTCGCAGTACTGCGCATCGACGGACGGCGCGTGTTCGCCAAGCTCGACCACCCCGCAGATGCGGGGGAGTTCCCGGAGGAGGTCCTCGCCGGTCGGAAGGTGAAGTTGCTGGTCAAGGACGACGGGGACCACTACTTCCAGGTAGACCGCGGCAGGAGCCGCGACCTCGGCCGCCTCGTCGACCGCCTCCGCACCCGCCTCTCCCGGGGCGGAAGCACTCTCACATGATCAGGACGCCGCGCGCGTTCACACCCTGCACCATGTCCTCGAAGGCGCGGTTGATCTCTTCGATGGGATAGGTCGCGGTGACGAGTTCGTCGAGCTTGAGGCGATTCGCCTGGTAGAGGTTGAGCAGCCGCGGGAAGTCGATCTTCGGGCGCGCCGATCCGTACATGGAGCCGGTGAGCACCTTCTCCTGCAACGGCATCCTGAAGGTGCCGAGGGTCACGGTGGCGTCGGCCCGGGTGAACCCCACCACCACCGCCATCCCACCCTTGCGGACGGCGTTGTAGCTCTGGGCGATCACCTCGGGGATGCCGATGCACTCGAAGGCGTAGTCTGCTCCCCCACCGGTGAGCTCGCGGATCTTGGCGACGGGGTCGCCGTCGCTCCCCGGATTGATGGTGTGTGTCGATCCGAACTGCTGGGCGAACTCGAGCTTCTTGTCCTGGAGGTCCACGGCGATGATCTGCCTCGCGCCGGCCAGCGCCGCACCCTGGATCACGTTCAGTCCGATGCCTCCCGCTCCGAACACGGCGACGCTGGAGCCGGCCTCCACCCGGGCGGTGTTGAGAGCGGCACCCACGCCGGTCATCACCGCGCAGCCGACCAGCGCCGCCTTGTCCAGGGGAATCTCGGGATCGATCTTGACCACGTTGTCCCGGTGCACGGTGGCGTACTCGGCCATCACCCCGACGCCCATGAATTGGTTGAGCGAGTTGCCCTCCCCATCCTCCAGGCGCGAGGTGCCGTCGGGCAGCGTGAATGCGGCCTTTGCACCCATGTCGCACAGTGCCGGGCGACCCTCCACGCAGTAGCGGCACTCCCCGCACATCGGCACCCAGACGATCGCCACGTGGTCTCCGACGGCGATGTCGTCGACTCCTTCGCCCAGCTCTTCGATCACGCCGGCCGCCTCGTGACCCAGCACCAGCGGAGGAGGCAAGGGGATGGTTCCGTTCGCTGCCGACAGGTCGCTGCGGCAGACGCCGCACGCCGCAATCTTGACCATCACCTCGCCGCGGCGGGGAGACTCGACCGTGACCTCCTCGACGCACACCGGCTTGTTCCACTCGCGAACGACGACGGCCTTTCCGACCTTACTCATGTTGTTACTTCTCCCGACGCGCCGCGCACGTCCTCCAGAAGAGGGGTTCAAGGCCGCGAGTCTAAAGAAGCGTCGACTCCAGTGTCAAACTGGCTCAGCAACCAGCTCGATCGTGGTGATCTCGCGGGGACAGTTGATGCGGAGGGCGGGGCCGGCGACGCCGGCACCGCGGTTCACGTAGAGGACCGAACCGTTCTCGCGGAAGAGTCCTCGGTGGTAGCGGGTGACGAGGCGGGCCAGGTTCAAACGGCCGCCGACACTCGGAAGGGCGAGTTGGCCACCGTGGGTGTGGCCGGCGAGAACCAGCGAGAAGCCCAGGCGAGCCGCCTGGGGGAAGGCCTCGGGGCGATGCACCAGAAGGACGGTGGGTCCGTCGGTGGGCATCTTCTCCGCCAGCGCCTGCAGATCCGGGAGATCGACGTCCCGCATGGCCCAGCCTCGCCCCGGGTCATCGACCCCCGCCAGGTAGAGGGGCGCCGATACCGGAACTCGCACCCACTCCTTGCGAAGCAGCCGAAGGGAGGGTGCGTGGTCGCGGAGCGCTGCGACCACCTTCTCCGTTCCGGTGTAGGTGTCGTGGTTGCCGAGCACGGCGAACACGCCGTATCGCGCGCGAAGCCCGGCGAGCATGCGGGCGCCCCGCTCGAGAACGGAGGAATCGAAATCGAAGAGGTCGCCGGTCAAGGCCACCAGGTCGGGATCGAGGGCGTTGATCCGATCCACCAGCCGCTCGAGGCGCCGTCCCTGCATGCCGTTACCGATGTGGAGATCGGAGGTCTGTACGATGCGAAGGCCTCGGAGATCCTCGGAGAGTTCCTCCAGGGGAATTCGCAGGTGGGTGTGAGCGACATAGGATTGTCCGCCGGTGAATCCCCAGAGGAGCATGCCGGCGATGGTTCCCACCACGGGAATACTCAGCACGCGAAAGATCTGGAAGAGGATCTCGGGGGAGACTCCGAAGAGCGAGAGCAGACCGCCGATGGGGAGAAAGCCCAGCCAGATCGCCACGACGGTGATGCCGAGGAGAATGGTGGCCACACCGAGGCCCATGTAGGCCCTGGCGACCATGCCGGGAAAGCCCCCGCGCCGACGCGCCCGTCGCAGCACCGGCACCAGGTAGGCGTTGCCCGTTACCAGAAGCGCCGCGAGCGCCAGCCCGATGCCGAGACCCGGCCCCTCACGTCCCGCCAGCACCACGGTGACCCAGTGGCCGACGACCACCTGCATCGCCCCCAGCAGCAACGCAAGGGTGAGGATCAGGCGACCGAAGAGGAGCTTGCGGATCCGGCTCTTCACTGGACCGAGAATAGGGCATGCGAGCGTCTCACCGGAGACCGGGGTCGGGCCAGCCTAGAAGCGGTCGGCGGTCCAGAAGGCGAAGCGCTCGGCAGGCAGAACCGTCTCCAGGAAGCTGTCGGGATCCCCGTCTTCGGGCGTCTCGACGCCGAGGCGTCGCGCCAGCGCCGCGGCGTCGATGCAGCGCAACATGCCGGTGGGATCCTCGACCCTCTTGCGGGCGAGACCGCGGCCGTCGAGGGCGCGCTCCAACTCCGGGTCGAGGTGCAGGTTGCCGGCGACGGCGTGCTCGTCGACCATCGCGGCGAGGAGATCCGCCAGCGCCGCGACTCCCCCGTTGCAGCGCCCGAACTCGGTGATGATCGGGAAGCCGCCCAGCAGCGTTGCGCGGGCGTAGGCCAGCATCTCTCCCCCACTGCGGGCGACGCGGAAGTCTTCGTCCGGATTGCCCGCGTTCGCCAGTGAGGCCTCCCAGAGCGACCCGTCGCGGACCACCGTCCCGTTCAGGCAGCCCGAGTAGTGCTGGTAGAGGACCTTCACCGCCGCGAGATCCCGTACCGGGTCGAAGCGCAGGATCTCTGCGCCCGCCGCCGGCGCGGGATCACCCGCCTCGAGAAGGGTGCGCGACACCACCCAGGAGCGCCAGCCGAGCCGCGTGTACCAGGGAATGCGCGCGGCGAAGAGCAGTGAGATCTCGAACCCCGATGCGGACATCGCCTGGACGGCGCGATCCAGCAGCGCACCGGCGACGCCACCGCGCCGGTAGTCGGGCAGGGTGAAGACGCTGCCGATCCCGCCGGTCGGAACCGCTTTTCCGCAGACCTGCAGGGGCCGAGGAAAGATCTGCACGCAGGAGACCAGGCGCCCGGCGTCTACCGCCACCCAGACGTTCTCGTCGAGAAAGGTGGGATCGTCCTCGAGATAACGACGGAAGAAGTCCCGCCCCTGCCAGCCATCGGGGATGTCCCAGTGATCGAGCAGATCGAGAAGCGGCTCCCGCTCGGATCTCCGCAGCGTTCGGAGCTCCATCGGGAGGAGTATACTCTCGGGGCGACCGACGCCCGAAGCAGGCGGTCGCGGCGCTTGGCCCCTGTTAGTCCAGACGAAGGCGGGCCGAACCGCGCCTCATCAGAGGCACAGGCGCACCAGCGCCTCCTGGAAATCCGGCGGATCGGGTGAGCAGACGCCGATCTCCCGGTAGCCGATGGCCGCGGCGTGGAGCATCTGACGAGGGGCATCCGGGGCCCCGCCGACCCCGTAGACCGCATCCCCGAGAATCGGATGACCCAGGTGGGCGAGGGCCACGCGGATCTGGTGCAGGAAGCCCGTGACCGGCTCCACCTCGACCAGCGTCGCGCCCCCGGCGCTCTCGACGGCGCGCCAGTGCAGCGCGGTCATTCGGGAGCCGGGCGCGCCGGCGGGAAGAACGCCGACGCGAGCCGGCTGATGCCGAGTCACCCCCAGGTGCAGCACCAGGTCCTGGTCCCCCGCGAGCTCGCCGGCCACGAGGGCCCGGTAGCGCTTGCGCACCCGGTGGCGGCGGAAGGCCTCGCGGAGCTTCCCCCAGCGATCCTCCCGAGTGGCGAACAGCAGGACCCCGGAGGTCCCCACGTCGAGCCTGTGCACGACGCCGCTACGGAGCCCCGCCTCGCCGACACCCAGGATCTCCGGAAAGCGGGCGACCACGGCATTGAGCACAGTACCCCGCTCCTCCTCGGCCAGCGGGTGAACGGGGGTCCCCGGGGGCTTCTCCACGGCGATCCAGCCGTCTCCCTCGGCTAGGATCACGAGGGGCGCCTGCGGATCCGGAATGGGGCGCTGGGCTGCGGGAGGCCGGAAGGCGGTGACCTCGATTCGCGAGCCGGCGGTGAGCGGCGCGCCCTTGGCGCTCGAGTCCACCACCCGGTCGTCTACCGCCACCCCGCCCCGGGCGAGGAGTTTCCGGACCTGGGCCCGGGAGGCCCCCAGGGCCCCGGCCAGGTAGCGGTCGAGCCGCGAGCCGGCCTCGGTCTCCGCGACCAGGAAGGACCGAGTGGATTTCCGCATGATTCGATTCTAACCACTCCGGAGAGACCAATCGGGAGGGGCAATGGCCGACACCCACGAACACCGGATCGAGGTGATGGACACCACCCTGCGGGATGGCGAGCAGACTCCGGAGATCGCGTACACGCCGACCGAGAAGCTGCAGATCGCCCGCATGCTGCTCGCGAACCTGCGGGTCGACCGCGTCGAGATCGCGGGAACTCGGGTCTCGGAGGGAGAGCACGAGGCGGCGCGCCTGATCACGCGCTGGGCCCGCCGGGCCCGGATGCTGCGGCGGGTCGAAATGCTCGGGTACTGCGATGGCAAGGCCTCGGTCGACTGGATCACCAGTGCCGGCGGGCGGGTGCTCAACCTGCTGGTGAAGGGATCCGAGCGCCACTGCGCGGGCCAGCTCCGGATGAGTCCCGAACGGCATCGCGCCGGGGCGGCCGAGACCCTGGAGTACGCGCGCAAGCGACGGGTTCGCGTGAACGTGTACCTCGAGGACTGGTCGAACGGAGTGCGAGACTCCTTCGACTACGTGTTCGCGATGATGAAGATGCTGGGCGAGCACCGCGTCGACCGAGTCTACCTGCCCGACACCCTGGGGATCCTGGACCCCACGGACACGGGCCGCTACGTCGGTCTCATGACCTCCACCTGGCCCCACGTTCCCTTCGAGTTCCACGGACACAACGATTACGGACTCGCCACCGCGAACAGCCTGGTGGCCGTGGAGGCCGGGGCCAGGGGGATACACACGAGCGTCAACGGCATGGGAGAGCGGGCGGGAAACACCCGGCTCGCGGAGATCGTCGCAGCCCTCCACGACCACGGCCCCTACCTCACCGACGTAGACGAATCGCGGCTGGTCGCCGCCTCGCGTCTCGTCGAGATCTTCAGCGGAAAGGACGTGAACGCGAACGCCCCCATCGTGGGACAGGACGTGTTTACCCAGACCGCCGGCATCCACGCCGACGGCGATGCCAAGGCAGATCTCTACGCGAGCCGCCTGGCGCCGGGCCGCTTCGGGCGCCGACGCCGCTACGCCCTCGGCAAGCTCTCGGGAAAGGCCTCGCTCGACCAGAACCTGGAGCGACTCGGGATCGAGCTCTCCGAAGAGGCGCGCGACCTGGTGCTGAAGCGCATCGTCGAGCTGGGAGACAAGAAGCACACCGTCTCGCCAGAGGATCTCCGCTTCATCATCGCAGACGTGCTGAAGACGCCCCGGGAGCACATGGTTCGGGTGGATTCGTACCAGGTCGCGGTGGGAAGCGGCGCGCTGCCACGGGCGAAGGTCACCGTCTCCTACCGCAAGAAGACCGCCAGCGCCGAGGCCTCGGGCGACGGGGGCTACGACGCCTTCATGAACGCCCTCAAGAAAGCCGTGAAGAGGTTCCGGTTGGACGTTCCAATCCTTCAGGATTTCCGGGTGCGCATACCTCCGGGCGGACGCACCAGCGCACTGGTCGAGACCTTGATCACCTGGCGGGGTGAGGCGGGCGAGGATTCCTGGTCCACCCTCGGCGTCGACTCGGACCAGCTCGCGGCCGCGGTGATTGCAACCGAGAAGATGTTGAACGCCGTCGCCGCCAAGCACGAGAAGAGATGAGGCAAGGGCCGGCGGCACCGCGCATCGCCCTCTCTCTGCTGCTCGGCTCGGTGGCGCTGGCCGGCTGCCGCTCCACGCCCGAGCCCGATCCGCGCTATCGCCCCAGCGAGAATCTGCTCGAGGTGGTGGCCGTGCTGCACCGGCACGTGCCCGATGACACCTATCACTTCCATCCCGCGCGCGACTTCACGGGCCGCAATGTCTATCGGGCCTCGCTGCTGCGCCTGGAGAATCTGCAGAAGGTCCACGCCGAGGCGCTCCGCTCCGGCTACATGGACGACGTCATCGCCTTCGCGAGAGGCCGCGCGCTCGAGCGACTACGCGCCTTCGATCTGGCCGCCTCGAGCTACGAGATGGCGGCGAAAATCGAAGGACCTCTCCAGTACGACGCGCGCGAGAGTCAGGCGATCTGCGAGGCGCTCGCCGAGGCAGCGGCCATCGGGCCCGAGCAGGTGCCGATCCCGGAGGAGAGCGATCCGGTCCCGGCGCCCGCCGCGCGAGAGAGCGTGGTGGCCCTGTTCGACCGACGCGTGGCGCTTCTCGAAGCGCTGCTCGGCGATGCCGAGGGCACCCACTACGCGTTCGTCATCCGGGAAGAGATCGAGCGAGCGGACATGGGTCGGGCTCGCTTCCTGCGCGACACGCGGCGGCTCTACGTCGACGGGGACGTGCGGGCCCTGGCGGCGCTCCAGCAGCTGGTGGCCTCGCATCGGGAGAGCAAGAACTCGAACCGGCACCTGCTGGCGCTGGCGGATCTCTACGCCGAGCTCGCGGTAGATTACGTCGAGAGCCATCCGCCCGAGACGCTGCGCTTCGATCCGCCGCGCTTCGAGGAGCTCGTCGAGGCAGCGGCCCGGCTCTACGAGGCGATCACCAACCAGGACGGAGCACCGGAGAAGCTCCAGGCGGCGAGGCGGCTGGAAGCGTTCCTGGCCTTTACACTCAAGGTGGACCGTGACCGTTTCAGCCCGTGACATGGCACGCGCGGCGAGCCCGGCGCAGCAAGTGCGGCGAGCCAGCGGCAGCAAGTGCGGCGAGCCCGCGGGGAGCCGCACGCGCAGCGAGCCGCAGGCGAGCGAAGATCGAGAAGGTGGGCGCGCGCAGCGAGCCGCAGGCGAGCGAAGATCGACAAGGTGGGGGCTTGCGGTCGCGTTGGCACTCACGCTGGGCCTGGGTTGCGCGGCCAGCGCGCCGCCGGTCTTCTCTCCCGTGGAGCCCTTGCCGACCATCGGCAACTACGTGCCCGACGACACCGATGGGCTGTCGCACTCGCTGGCGCTCGGGATCCTGGGCAGCGACCGGAGCAGAGTCGACGATTGCATCGAAGAGCTCGAGCTCATCGACGCCGCGCGCAAGGAGCGGGACGAAGCACCCACCGGCATGCTTCCGTACGCTCTCGACGCCCGAAATGCCACCCTGCGGGATAGCCTCGCCTACCGAAGAGAGGCCGACGCACTGCTGCGACGCAAAGACCTGGACCCTGCGCTGCGGGCCCGACTCCGGCAGGAGGTTGCCGACGATCCCCTTCGACTCGCCGACGCGCGCCTTCACGACGCACGCGTGCGGCGGATCGGCCGCGCGGTCAATGCGTTTTCGGCCACGCTGGGGCGCTCCACCCTGACCGGAATCATGCTCCCCTTTCGCCTGTTGCAGTCGATCGTCGGAGTGGCCGTCGCGGAGCACCAGGACGACGAGCTCACTCCTCCGGAGCGCCAGGCTCTCGCCCACTGGAAGAGCTTCATCGAGAAGGAGCCGGGCGCGCCCGAGGCAGCCGTGCTCCTCGACCGGGTCGATGCGGCGCAGGTGCGTTGGCTCCGCACCCAGCGAGATCGGAATGTGCGCGCCGCGCGAAAGGCGCTGGAGGGCAGCGACGCGCCGCTGGCCGTCGCGCTCTCCCAGCGGGCGCTGCGCTACGCCCCCGAAGATCGCGAGGCGAGCCAGCTCCTGCGAGAGGCCGAGGAGCGCCGCGCGGTCTGGAACGAGAATCGGGCCAGAAGCCTCGAGGCCACCGACACCGAGTCGACCGTGCAGCGGGAGCTGGCGGTGGCGTTGCTGCTCCCCGACGGCCCCGTCGAAGAGACGGCGACGGCGCTCCTCGATGAGGATCCCGATGGGGCGCTCGCCGACGAAGCCGCGTTTGCACTGGCCACTGCATCGGGAGAGGCGGGCCGCGAGACCCCGATGTGGGAGCGGTTGGAGGAAATCGCGGAGTTCGGGGACGAACGCTCGAACATGGCGCGCCATGCCCGGGCAGCGGTCTCCAGTCCCGAGCAGAATCCCTACCGTGCCCACCGCGCGGCGCGGCGCGCCCAGACCGGGGCAATGCTGCGATGGCTCTTCTTCGGGCCCCTGGCCAGCGGAGCTCGCGAGCGCGACCTGCCGCGATCCCTGGAGTGGGCCATCGAGATGCCCACCGTGATCAACGTGGTAGGCGGCTTCCCCAACCGACTGATCCGCTACCCCTTCATGAGGGCGACCAGCCGAGCGCCGTCGGTCCTCGCACGGCGCTACCTGGAGCGATACCCGTACGGCGAGCACGCCGTTCCGGTCCGGCGCTGGCTCGAGGATTTCGAGGCGTCCAGGGGCAACTACTTCGGCGCACTCCGCCTGGCGGAGGCCGGGACCGGGGCCGACGAGGCTCACCTGGAAGAGCTTCGCCGCAAGGCGTCCGAGCAGGCTCTCGAGGCTGCGAGCCGTGAAAGGCACCGAGACGTGCGCGTGTCGCTGCTGAAGAAGATCGCCCGGGAGTTCCAGGGCACCGAGGCGGGCCGCAAGGCGGGCGAGCGGGCCAGGGAGGAGGTCGAGAAGGGCACACCCCAGAGGATCCAGGTGACCCGTGCGTTCCTTCTCGAGAACCCCCAGCTGGCGGGTCCCGAGGGATTCGCCCTTCGCCCGGGTCTCCTCGACGACGACCTCGGCAACGGCGAGCTGCATCCCGAGGGCATCACCTTCCTGGGGGGGCGGGTGCTGCAGTTCGCGTTCGTGAACGAGAGCGGCAACGATCGCGATTCTCCCGGGAGAACCCACCTCACGGTCTCCGCAGAGCGGCTGTCGCGGGTGGTCGCGCTTCTCGAGGAAACCTCGCTACGGATCGTCCAGGTCGACCGGGACGCGCGGGTCGAGTACGACGCGAACCGGGACCTCTTCTTCGAGCGCGCGAAACTCGGCGTCACCGAGACTCCCGATCTGCGAGCCTCGGCCGAGTCAACCTACGCCTTCCGCGGAATGCGCGAGAAGTACGGTCTGGTCCGCTCTCGGGAATCGATCCTTCCCGTCGAGATCGTCCTTCAGGGGAGCTTCGACGACTTCGGCTTCGGTGCCTTCCCACGCATCCGCATGCCCAAGCCCACCTCCGACGTCATCCTCTACCGCTGAGCGCTGAGCGGGGACGTTGTTGAACGTTCAACGTCCCCGTAGGATTCCGCCAGGAGCTCGATGGGGTGAACGACGCGGGCGCGAAGGCCCCATCGCCTGGCGCCTGCGTGGAGCTGGATCAGGCAGCCGGGGTTGCCCGAGGCGATCACGTCGGGGTCGGCGGCGGCGAGCGCGCTCATCTTCCTCTCCAGCACCTGCCCAGACATCTCCCGATGGGTGAGGTTGTAGATCCCCGCAGCGCCACAGCAGGCCGTCGGGTCGTCGTGATCGATGAGCTCGAGTCCCGGAATCATCTCGAGGAGGCGTCGCGGCGGGGCTTCGACGCGTTGGCCGTGGACCAGGTGACAGGGATCGTCGTAGCAGACCCTCGCCTCCAGACGACCCGACGGCGGATCGATTCCCGCGGTCTCCAAGAACTCGCAGATGTCGCGCACCGATGCGGCGAACGCCTCCGCCTGGCCCGGGAGCCAGCGCTCCAGCTCGCGGAGAACGGCGCTGCAGCCGGCCGAGTTGACCACGATCGCGTCCACCCGCGCGGGATCGAAGGCGGCTAGATTTCGCCGGGCCAGATCGCGGGCAAGGCCCATCTCGCCGGAGTGCGCATGGAGCGCCCCGCAGCAGCCCTGCTCTCGAGGAACCAGCACCTCGAAGCCGTTGCGCGCCAGAACACGGGCGGTGGCCAGGTTCACGCGTCCGAAGAGCTCGGGCATGATGCATCCCTCGAAGAGGGCGACCCTCCCGCGGGGCTCTCCCTCCGCGGGAACCAGCGAAGGCAGGCGGGCCCGCTCCCGCGCCGGCGGGATGGCCGGAGCCAGCTCGTACGCCTCTCGCAGCGGGGCGGGCAGGAGCGCAGTCGCCACGCGATCGAGACGCAGGCGTTGGACCAGGCCGAGCAAACCCACCAGCAGGTGGAGCCGCCGGGGCCGGGGCAGCACTTCCTCGAGGGCCCAGCGCTCGATCCGCTTGGGCCAACCCTTGCGAAGGTCAGCCCCCTCCACAGCCGCACGGGCCTCTTCGAGGATCGCCCCGAACTCGACACCCGACGGGCAGGCGGTTTCGCAGGCCCGGCAACCGAGACAGAGATAGGCCTCCTCGACCAGCACATCGCCGAGGGGAATCTCGCCCTCCGCCGCTCCCCGCATCAGGTAGAGGCGGCCCCGCGGAGAGGAGGTCTCGCGACCGGTGATCCGGTAGGTCGGGCAGGCGGGAAGGCAGAGCCCGCAGTGCACGCAGTCGAGCGTGCCGAGATAGAGATCTCCGAGGACCTCGCTCGGCCCGCTCATAGGCATCCCGCAAAACGACCCGGATTCAGTGCCCCCTTGGGATCGTACTGGTGCTTGAGTGCGCGAAACAGCGGGAGCAGGGGGCCCGGATCGCCGAAGACATCGCGCCCCTCCTTCACCCAGTCCGGGGCTTCCTCGATCACGAGACTGCCTCCTCCAGAGGCGGCGGCGAGGCCCGCGCTGCGCATCGCCGCATCCACGGCGCGCTCGTCGGCGGCGAGCCCCACCGGAAAGCACAGGTAAAGAAGTCCTCTGGCGGGATAGGCCAGCACCGCGCCGCCGTCTCTCGCCAAGCGCCCCGCTGCTTCGCCGATGCGGCTGGGGAGCGAGCTGAGGCGGAGCCGCAGTCCTCCTGGGTGAAAAGCTCCTCCCTGGAGGGCCCTGAGCCGTTCGATCAGCACCGGATCGACCTCGTGCGCTCCGATCCCCTCGACGAGCTCACTTCGATCCACCTCCAACACGGACTCGTCGCCGACGAGCTCGAGCAGCAGGACACTCCCATCCCCGGCGGTGGCGGCATCGATCGCCGTTGCGAGTGCTCCGTCGAGGCGGGCGGCCACGCGGGCCGAGGGACGCCGTGCGGCCGCCAGAGCGCGATCGAACCCCGCGGCGCCTTCGGGAAGTGCCGCCGCCAGGAACAGGCTGCGCTCCGGCAGAGGACGGAGCCGCAGCCATGCAGCCTCGATCACACCGAGCGAGCCGAAGGAGCCGGTGTAGAGCTTGGCGAGGTCGTAGCCCGTGACGTTCTTCACGACGCGTCCACCGCAGCGGGTTCGCGCACCGGATGCGAGGGCGACCTCCAGACCCAGAACGATGCTCCGGGGATGACCGAAGCGAGGCCCCACGGCCGCTGAGGCGAGTGCTCCTCCGACGCTGGTGTCATCTCCCGGCGGATCCAGGGGAAGCTCCCAGCCCTCGGCCCGCACCGCCTCGCGCAGTGTCGCGATCTCGGTCCCGGCGCGGACGTGAACGCTTCCGTCTTCGGCGTCGAACTCGAGGATCCCGTCCAGACCGGCGGTTTCGAGGACGAAGTCGGCCCGCTGCAACCGATTCCCCTGGCCGAGACGGCTTCCACCACCGCGGACGAGGGCGGCCATGCCGCGCTGCGAAAGCACCCGGAGCCCTTCGCCCAGCTCCTCACCGCTCCCGGGACGGAGGCTCGCGGTCAGGCTCACCCCGTCTACGACGACCGGTTCGTGCTCGACTACGGCGTCGGAGCCGACCGCAGCGCGCAATGCGTCGAGAACGCTCCCGGACGTCATCCGACCAGCGGCACCCGGGAACTCGACCCGCCTTCCCTCCTCACGGGGCCCGACTCCAGGCAGGCGCGAGGTGTCGGAAGGACCTTGCCCGGGTTGCAGACTCCGTCGGGATCGAAGGCTGCGCGCAGACGGTGCATCGCGTCGAGATCGTCCTCAGCAAAGAGAAGCCCCATGAATTTGTGCTTCTCGTTGCCGATCCCGTGCTCGCCGCTCAGCACCCCCCCGGCCTCGACGCAGACCCGGAGGATCTCCTCGCCCGCGGCGAGGACCCGCTGCATCTCGTCGGGATCACGGCGATCGAAGGAGATGATGGGGTGGAGGTTCCCGTCGCCGGCGTGGAAGACGTTCGACAAGCGCAGGCGGTGCCGGTCCCCGATCTCGCAGATCCGTTCGAGAACCTCCGGAAGCCTCGACCTCGGCACCACGGTGTCATACAGGTAGAGATCGGGCGCGAGCCTTCCCATCGCACCGAACGCCCCTTTGCGGGCGCGCCAGAACTGCTGGCGCTCCTGCTCATCCCGCGCGACTTCGACGCGGCTGGCCCCGGCTTGCGAGGTCAGGCTGCGGGCGCGTTCCAGCTCCCGGGCCACCGTCAGGGAAGGACCGTCGAGCTCGATCAACAGCATGGCGCCCGCGTCGGTGGGAAGACCGGCTGCGTAGACGCTGGCCTCGACGGCGGCGATGGTTCGCTGATCGATCACCTCGAGGGCGGCGGGTACGAGTCCCTCGCTGATGATGGCACCGACGGCCCGGCAAGCCGAGAACACGTCCGGGAAGACAGCGAGGAGTGTCTCCACCGACTGGGGGAGTTCGATCAGCCGAACCGTCACCTCCGTGACCAGACCGAGGGTTCCCTCGGATCCGATGAAGGCCCCCACCAGGTCATAGCCCGCCGTCCAGCCGGTCCGGGAGCCGAAGGTGACGAACTCGCCATCCGGGAGAACGACCTCGAGGGCGAGCACGTGGTCGGTGGTGGTGCCGTACTTCAGCGTGTGGGCCCCTCCCGAGTTCTCGGCGACGTTGCCTCCGATGGTGCAGGCTGCCTGGCTGGAGGGATCCGGGGCGTAGAAGAGGCCGTGGGGCGCAACCACCTTCGACACCTCGGCGTTGACCACGCCGGGCTGCACCACGGCGTAGCGGTCCTCCAGATTCACCTCGAGGATCCGGTCCATTCGCGAGCACCCGATCACCACCCCGCCGTCCAGGGCGAGGGCGCCACCGGAGAGTCCGGTCCCCGCGCCGCGCGCGACGAAGGGGACCCCGAAGGCAAGGCAGACCTTCACGACCCCGGCGACCTGGCTTTTCTCCTGGGGCAACACCACGGCGCGGGGGCGGGCGCGGTGGAGGGTGAGCCCATCGGCCTCGTAGACGAAGAGCTCTTCGGGGCGCACCAGGCAGGCATCGTCTCCGACGACGCCGCGCAGTGCCGCGATCAGATCCGGATCGGACACGCCTCAGGCCAGGCCGAGCCGCTCGAGATCATCTTCGTCGAGCCCGAGATAGTGGCCGATCTCGTGCTTGACGGTGATCTGGATCTGCTCGACCAGCTCGGCGTGTGTGCGGCAGACCTTCTCCAGATTCCTCTTGAAGAGAATCATGCGATCGATATCGCGGGCCTGGGCGGTCACCGCCGCCTCGGTCCGAGGCACGCCAATGAAGAGGCCCAGGATCTGCGGCGAGACGTTCTCCTCCTCGAGCAGCTCGGAAGAGGGGAAATCCTCGACCAGCAGCGGGACGTGTTCGACGTACTCGCGGATCGAGCGCGGAAGATCCCCCATCGCGTCCTCGGCCACCTGCTCGAAGACCCCGTCGTCCACCACCACGGGCATCGGATAGTGGCCTCCATCCAGGGCGTGAGCCTGGGCAAAGGTCCGGGCCGCGTCCTCGTCTTCCCCGAGCCGCTCGAGAACCAGACCCAGGTGGTAGAAGGCGTGGGCCGACTCGGGGTCGAGCCCCACTGCGTGGTCCAGGTAACGACGGGCCTCCTGGAAGCGCCCGAGCTCGAAGCTGATCTGCCCCTCGAAGGCGCGGTAGACCGGCACGTCACCGGCGGTCTTGCTGGCTCGCCGGACCAGGAAGAGCGCACCTTCGAGGTCATCGAGATAGAACAAGGCCTTGGATTTGAGGTAGTAGATCTCCGCCTCGGTGTTGCGATCGGGACGGGGCAGGTCGGGGCTTCCCGAGAGCAGCAGGTCGCACTGGGCGATGGCCTGCTCGAACTCCCCGAGCTCCTCGATCAGGAGCTCCGCGCGGTTGAGCTGCGCCGTGACGAACTTCGGATCGGCCACGGCGGCGAGCTCGACCTCGTAGAGCGCTTCGTCGACCCGCCCCTCATCCCAGAGGATCTCACCGCGACCATTGTGCGCTTCGGCGCCATTCGGGTGCGCCTTCAACGCCTCGTCGAGCCAGGCGAGCGCTTCCTCCGTGCGTCCGCCGTGCGACGCTTCCATCGCCTGATCCAGGCAATCCCAGTATCGATCCCTGTCCTTCATGTGCCGGCGCAGAATAGCAGAATCCGCAACTTCACCGCGCTCCGCCCCTCCGTCGGAGCGCATCCGTAACTAACTGATTTAGAAAGAGAAATATGATTATCGCGGACACCGGGCGGAAGCCTCGGGAGGGCGCTGCAGGAGGCTCCGCAAACCGGCGTTCTACCGCCCGTTTCCCGCTTCTGGTCGGGCCTCGAAGGCGCGGACCCAGGTGGCGATCACCTCCTCGCGCACCTGCCCCTGCGAGCGGCCTTCCATGAAGGGGGCCGGATTCCGCCCGCTCAGAGCCAGCAGCACGAATCCGTGGAGCAAGGACCAGCCCACCATGTTGAAGGCATCCGGATCGCCTTTGCGGAGGGCTCCGGATGCGATGCCTCGCGCGTGCGTCTCTCGGAAGAGACTCCAGACCCGCGACCGCGGGGCGAGATCCTCGGGGGGAAGGGTCGCGATGGAGATGTCCTGGAACATCAGGCGATAGATCTCCGGGTTCGCCAGACCAAAGTCGATGTAGCGCTTGCCGCCTTCCACCATCGCCTCGATCGGGTCGGGGAGGCGCAGGGCGGGTCCCACCGCCTCCATGAGCCGATCGAACCCTTCGAGGGCGAGGGCCCGGAGAAGCTCCCGCTTGCTCCTGAAGCGCATGTAGAGGGTTGCGGGTGAGTGGCCGAGCCTCTCGGCCAGGGAGCGCATGGTGACGCCCTCGGCGCCATGCTTCTGGACGATCTCGATGGCTTCCTGGAGGATCTTCTCGCGGAAAGAGGCGTCCGACGCGGCGGTGATCACGACCCACCTCGAGGCCCTGCGGCCGGCGGCGGCCCAGGTCATTCGACACCCCCATTAAGGCTATCACCACCCCCGCCGATCGGCCAATCGCAAGCGAAGCGTGGCAAGGATGCTCGCTCGGCTGCGCCGCGACGTCGGGCCCTCGCGGTAGACGATCTGCGGAAATTGCAGTGCCAGCTTCATTGGAGCACCCATCGGTGTCCAGCGGCGCCCGTCCTCGCCGAGTTGGGGGTGCCGGACGATCTTCCGGTCCGCCGCATTCTCGCGCGGACGCGACCATCCGCCAAATGCGCCAGCTTCCGCGATCCGCCATCGAAAACAGCGTCAGCATCCGATTTCCCCCGACTGGAGTGAGAGAAAACCCCATGGCGGTGCAAGGGACTCCCGCCTGGGGCCGGATTGGTGCTAGCGTCGGGAATTCCGGAGGGATCCGCTCGAGCAGGCGCAGAAGCTCCGAGAGGGTGGCGAAACAGGATCAGCAGGTAGAAGAAATAGGTAGGCATCAGCACAGGGGGACGTGATGCGAGAGTGCACGGTTGACGAACGGCGCGCGAATCGGATTCGAGCCCTCCCCTGCGTCCTGGGGATTGCGCTGCTGATCGCGGCCGGGGTAGACCCCGCATCAGCCGCCGAATTCGAGATCGGGGAGCTCCGGGGCCAGGTGGACACCACGCTCTCGGTGGGCGCCTCGATGCGCGTCCACAGCCGTGACTGGGATCTGATCCACGAGACGAACGGCGGCGAGGCCACGAAGCAGCTCTATCTCAACTCAGACAACGGCAATCTCAACTACGACAAGTGGGACGTCTTCTCGAACATGTACAAGGCGACCGTCGACGTCGACCTCGCCTGGAGGAACCTCGGGGGCTTCTTCCGGGGCACCGTCTTCTACGACCTGGTCACCATGGAGACCGACACCAACCACACCGATCTCGACCGTGATGCGCTGTACCGCAGCAGTCCCTTCAACAGCGGAGTCGTCGGCATGGGCTACCAGGTGCTGGATGCCTACCTGTACGGCAATTTCGAGGTCGCCCGCCGCCCGCTGGACATCCGCGTCGGCAACCAGGTGCTGAGCTGGGGCGAGAGCCTCTTCTACCAGGGTGGTGTCAGCTCCATCAACACCGTGGACCTCAACCGCTTGCGCGCTCCCGGCTCCGAGCTCAAGGAAGCCTTCCTTCCGGCTCCCATGGTGCGGGTCTCGACGGAGATCTTCCCAAACTTCGGTATCGAGGCCTTCTACCAGCTGGGCTGGAACTACACCCAGCTCGATCCGGTCGGCAGCTACTATTCGACGAGCGACGTGACTGGCCGCGCGGCAGAGGCAAGTTACGCGGTTGTTGATCCGGGATTTGACCCGGAATCGCCCGAGGCGGCCAAGTTGTACCGTTACTTGTTGACTCCGGAACCGTTCGTGCTCCACACGCTTGACCCTGACGCCGCCATTCCAGAAGAGGCAAAGGTCCAACGTTTCAACGTGGATCCGAGAGATGTGGGCCTGGATCCAGATGCGCCAGACTGGACCGACGAGGAGCTGTTGGAGGCCTTTAGAGGTTTCTTCCCGGGGACCGCGGAGGGGCTGTTCGAGACCCTGGTGTCGCCGGCGGCGCCGGTCGTCGTTCCCCTTGTACCCCCGTTACATCCCCTCGTCGACGGCGCCCTACAGCAAGTCATCGATTCGGGACGTTCTCCGCACGTCGAGACTCGGATTCCCGCGTTCGTCCCGAGCGGTTTTCCGCGGCTGAAAGACGTGAAGCCCAGGAGTCAGGGCCAGTGGGGCGTGGCGCTCCGCTACTTTGCCGAGGCCATCCACACCGAGTTCGGGGCCTACTACCTCCGCGTCCACGACAAGATCCCCTCCGTCGGCTTCGTCGCCGATCCCGTCCAGCTCACGATTCAGCCCACCTTTGAGGACATGTGTCACCCGGATGGTTGGTGTCTGAATCTGGACCCCGTGTATCCCCTTCCTATCGTGTTTCAGTCGACGGGAATCCCCGTCGGCTACTTCCGAGAATACCCCGAGGACATCAACGTCTTTGGGCTGACCGCCGCCACGGAGCTCTTCGGCATCGCCTGGGGCGCGGAGGTCTCCTACAAGACTCGAAGTCCCACGCAGATCGACGGAGAGGTTCTCCTCACGAGCTTGATCGACCAGGCCGGCGAAACCGGCGAGCGAACCAGGGGCTCGGGCTACAACCGAGAGAAGCGCCTTCAGGCCCAGCTGAACGCGATCGCGACGATCGGACCGGGAGACCCCTACGTCGGCGCGCTCGTCCGTGCGCTGCGGATCAGCAGCATCGCCGCGACCTTCGAGGTGGCAGCGGTGGAATATCCGAGTCTGGACGACGACATCGTCTACCAGGCGCCCTTCACCCAGACGCCCGGGCCCGGGGAAGTGGACGAACTCAGCTGGGGCTATCAGACGCTGGTCCAGGGCTTCTACGACAACCCCTTCGGGATCCCCGTTACGGTGATACCGAGGTTCGGCTTCGCCCACGGCGTGGACGGGAACACGCCCGGTCTCTACCCCTTCCTCGAGGACCAAAAGACGTTTACGATGGGCGCCAACGTGGATTACCTGGGAGTGTGGCAGTTTGACCTGTCCTACACCAATTCGTGGGGAGCAAGCGACTCCAACCTCTTGCACGACCGGGACTGGGTTTCGATGAGCGTCACCCGCAGCTTCTGAGGGCCGAAGAGACGCGTCAGGCCAGTGGAATCGACAGCTCACCATCGAACTCAGCAGCGCAGGGAGGAAGAGCACATGGCCAGATGGACTGCCGCCGCGCTTGCGGCTTTGCTGACGCTAGGGGCGGCAGCCGCTTTCGCAGTCCCCACCGAGGAGGAGATCGCCCGGCTCGGCGGACCGGAACTCACGCCCGTCGGCGCGGAGCGGGCCGGCAACGCCGAGGGCACCATCCCCGAGTGGACGGGTGGCGTCACCGAGCCGCCCCCGGGCTGGGAGCCGGGGATGAAGCGGCCCGATCTCTTCGGGGACGATCCGATCCTCTTCACCATCGACGCCAGCAACGTCGACCAGCACGCCGACAAGCTCACCCCGGGGCAGATCGCACTCGTCAAGAGCTACGACGGCTACAAGATGAACGTCTACCCGACGCACCGGAGCTGCGCCTTCCCGGAGGCGGACTACGAGAACGCCAAGCGCAACGCGCGCGAGGCCTCGGTCGACGAGGAGTGCTTCCTCACCGGGGGCATGAAGAGTCCCCTCTTTCCGCTTCCCGAGAACGGCTGTCAGGTCATTCAGAACGGCAGGCTCTCGATATTGAACGGCCTGACCGGGATGGACAGGATCGAGGCGACGCTGATTCCGACCAAGAGCGGCTCCTTCGTGCCGGTTCGAAGGAGACAGGTCCTGTATAATCGGAGCAACGACCCGAAGTTCGAGAGCTTCGAAGATCTCGATGGCGTCTGGGCCAAGTCGCTCTCCCACACCGTGGCGCCGCCCAAGCAGGCCGGCGAGATCACCCTGGTTCACTCGCTCAACGACGGTCACCTCAAGGCCTGGACCTACAATCCCGGCCAGCGGCGGGTGCGGCGCAACCCCAACTTCGAGTACGACAACCCGATTCCCGGCTTCCAGGGTCTGATGACCATCGATCAGACCAACGGCTACATCGGCGCCGCAGACCGCTACAACTGGAAGCTGCTCGGGAAGCGGGAGATCTACATCCCCTACAACAGCGTGAAGTTCTTCGACTCCGACCTCGAGTACAAGGACCTCATCCAGCCCCGCTACCCGCGCCGGGACCTGATCCGCTACGAGCTGCACCGGGTCTGGGTGACGGAGGGCACCGTCCGGCCGGACAAGCGGCACACCATCGCCAAGCGCGTCTTCTACATTGACGAGGACCACTGGTTCGTAGCCGTGGTCGACGGCTACGACACCAGAGGGGATCTCTGGCGGGTGTCCGAGCACCTTCCACAGGTCCTCTTCGAGGTCCCTTCCTGTATCGCCAACGGCAGCGTATTCTACGACCTGGTGGCGGGCCGCTACGTGATCACGCCGGCCTTCAACGAGGAGAAGGAGCCCCTCTACGAACACCTCGGAACCGAGAACCGCACCGTCGTAGACGACAAGGGGCTCTTCAAGCCGGACGACCTCCGGCGCATGGGAAAGCGCTGAACAGCGGTAGAGCAGAGCGAGCATGGTCGGCATCCTCGAGAATCTCGTCTTCCGCCACCGCATCGCGATCCTGATCGTCCTCGGGGTGGTCACCGTGGTGATGGGCTACTTCGCCACTCAGCTCCGCATGGATGCCGGCTTCGAGAAGCAGCTTCCGCGAGAGCACGAGTACATCCAGACCTTCCTCGAGTATCAGGACCGGCTCTTCGGCTCGAATCGCGTGATCTTCGTATTGCGGGCCAGGCAGGGTGACGTCTGGACCCAGCCCTTCCTGGCCAAGCTGAAGGCGCTGACCGACGACGTCTTCTTCCTCCCGGGCGTCGACCGGCGGACCGTCACCTCGATCTGGACGCCCAACACCCGCTACTTCGAGATCACCGAGGAGGGGCTGATCGCCGACGACGTGATCTCCGCGGATGTCCTCGCCACCCGGATGAACGATGACGACATCGAGGTCATCCGGCGCAACGTCATCAAGGGCGGCTTCGTCGGGCGTCTGGTCGCCAAGGACTATACGGCCGCGATGGTGACGGCCGAGCTCCTGGAAGTCGACCCCAAGACGGAGGAGAGGCTCGACTACCTGGAGCTGGCCAAGCGGATAGAGACAGAGATCCGGCAGAGGCACGAGAACGAAGACTTCGACGTCCACATCCTCGGCTTCGTCACCATGATGGGCCAGATCGCCGCGGGCGCAACCGGCGCCTTCTGGTTCTTCGCCCTGGCCTTCATCCTCACCGCCGGCGCCGTTTATTACTACTCTCGCTCCTGGATCCTGACCTTCCTGCCGCTCCTCTGCTCGCTCACCTCGGTGGTCTGGCTGTTCGGCGCGATTCACCTGCTGGGCTTCGGGCTGGACCCGCTGGCCATCCTGGTTCCCTTCCTGGTGTTCGCCATCGGAGTGTCGCACGCCGTCCAGCAGATCAACCTGACCTCGAAGCAGATCTGCGGCGGAGCCGACAGCATCACCGCGGCCCGGCGGAGCTTCAGCGGGCTGCTGATTCCCGGCTCCATGGCGATCGTCACCGACATGGTCGGATTCGGCATCCTGGTGATCATCCCCATCGGGATGATCGAGGAGCTGGGGATCACGGCGATGGTGGGAGTCGCGTTCAAGATCATCACCATCCTGGTGATGCTGCCCGTCCTCACCTCCTTCTTCCGGTTCGACGAGCGCTACATCGAACGCGTGGAACGTGCAAGAGAGGCCCGCGAGAGGTTGATCCGTCGCCTGGGGAGGATCGCGGAGACGCGCAACGCGGTGCTGGCGGTTGGATTCTTCGCCGTGCTCTTCGGGGTGGCCCTCTGGCAGGGCACCGGCCGGCACGTGGGCGACGTCCACCCCGGCTCGCCGGAGCTCCGCCCCGACTCCCGCTTCAACCGGGACGCAGTCACCATCGTGGACAAGTTCTCCCTCGGTCTCGACGTGCTCACGGTGATCGTCGAGACACCCGAGGAGGCGTGCATCAACTACGAGGCGATGCAGTATCTGAACGAGCTCGGCTGGCACCTCCAGAACGTCCCCGGAGTGCTGTCCGTGGTTTCGGTCCCGGTGATCGCCAAGCGGATCACCCAAGGGGGGGGCGAGGGGAACCTCAAGTGGGCCGCGATTCCCCGCAACCGCTACCTGCTGGTGAGGGCGGTGGGGCACATCCCCGAGGAAACCGGGCTCTTGAATGCGGAGTGCACCCTCATGCCTGTGTATGCCTTCACGGCCGACCACAAGGCCGAGACGATCAAGCGCGTGATCGCCGCCGTGCACGACTTCCGTGAGAACCACCCGAAGGATGGCATCCGGATCCGCCTGGCGAGCGGTAGTGTCGGGGTCCAGGCCGCCATCAACGAGGAGCTCGAGAGGTCCGAAGCGCCGATCATGCTCTACGTATACGCCGCCATCATCGCGCTGGTGCTGGTGACCTACCGCGACTGGCGCGCCACCATCTGCTGCTGCGTGCCTCTCGCAGTGGCCACAGCCTCGGGCTACTGGTTCATGAAAGAGCTCGAGATCGGTCTCAAGGTGGCGACCATGCCGGTCATGGTGCTGGCGGTCGGCCTCGGTGTAGATTACGCCTTCTACATCTACAACCGCCTGCAGTTCCACCTCTCGGAGGGCCTCGACATCACCACCGCCTACCAGCAGACGCTCTTCGAGACCGGGAACGCGGTGATCTTCACCGCCATCACCTTGGCGATCGGCGTCTCCACCTGGTCCTTCTCCGCCCTCAAGTTCCAGGCGGACATGGGCCTCTTGCTCACCTTCATGTTCATGATCAACATGGTCATGGCCGTGACGATGCTGCCGGCGCTGGCAGTCACGATCGACCTGATCATTCCGCGACGCCGGAGGGTGAAGGCGCCGACCGTCGGCCGCTGAAGGAGAGAGTCGTGCTGACCAAGGCGATACGAGAGTTGCTGGCCAAGAGGCCCGGAGCCGCTCCGGGCCCGGAGCGGCCCTTCGAAGTGCAGAAGCTGGCTGCCGCGGCGCTGATGGTGGAGTGCGCGCGCGTCGACGGCGCGTTCGGCGAGAGAGAGCGCGACGCGATCTGCCACGCCGTCCGGGAGGCCTTCGCCCTGGATCATGAGACGGCACAAATCCTGGTCGGAGTCGCCGAGAAGCACGAAGACGAGATGTGGGACAACTGGCTCTTCACCGAGACGATCAAGAGACACTTCAATCAGGAGGAGCAGTTCGAAATCGTCCGAAGGCTTTGGGAAGTCGCCCTGGCGGATGATGCGCTCCACCCCTTCGAGGAGCGCCTCATCGCACGCGTCGCCCGCGAGCTGGGCCTTTCCGAAGACGCGGTCGCCCAGAGCCGAGAACGGGCCCATGAGCGGATGGGCGGAGAGAAGGAGCCGCGCGGATGAGCGCCGGGCGGCCGAACAGCCGGCGGCACTGCCTCTGGATGCTGACACTGGCGCTGCTGACGGCGCACGCCGCGTCCACCGCGGGGGCAGCGGAGGAGCAGGCCATCCTGTCGCGGCTCGCGACGAAATCGCTCCTCATCGACGTGGCGCGCGCCGACGGCCGCCTGGTCGCCGTCGGCGAGTGGGCGCACGTGCTGCTCTCGGACGACGGCGGCGCCAGCTGGCGCCAGGCCGAGTCCGTTCCGACGCGGATGACACTGACGGATGTCACCTTTGCCGATGCCAAGCGGGGCTGGGCGGTGGGCCACGACGCCGTCGTGATCCACACGCGCGATGGCGGTGAGAACTGGGAGCTGCAGTACCAGGCCCCCGAGGAGGAGGTGCCCCTGCTCTCGGTCTGGTTCGAGAACGCCGAGCACGGCCTCGTGGTGGGGGCGTTCGGCATGCTGCTCGAGACCACGGATGGCGGCGAGACCTGGCGACGCCGGCCGCTCACGTCGAACCCGGAAGAGGACTATCACCTGAACGCCATCTTCCGGGGCCCCGGCGACACGCTCTTCATCGCAGCGGAATCCGGCTGGATCTACCGCTCGATGGACGGCGGCAACTCCTGGGAGCGTCTCCACCCGCCCTACGAGGGGTCCTTCTGGGGGGGACTGGCGGTCGGTGGGGAAGCGTTCCTGGTGTTCGGCATGCGGGGTCACGTGTTCCGCAGCGAGGACCTGGGAGAGAGCTGGCAGGAGCTGGACAGCGGCACCGATCAGTCTCTCCAGTCCGCAATCGTCCGAGCGGATGGAACCGTGGTCCTCGTCGGGCTCGGCGGTGCGGTCCTGACCAGCAGCGACGGAGGCAGGACGTTCTCCGCGGCGATCGAGCCGGATCGCCGCGGGATCGCAGCCGCAGCGGAGGGCGCCAACGGGACCCTGCTGCTTTTCGGCGAGACGGGTGTCAAGACGCGATAGGGCAGGCCGGTCTTTCGGCTGGCCTCTAGCGGGGGTCCGGGTGATCGATCTCTCCACCGAGATCGCGGGACCCTACTGCACCAAGATGCTCGTAGACGCCGGCGCCGAGGTCATCAAGGTCGAGTCGCCGGGTGGAGGCGACCCGCTCCGGCGTTGGACGGCATCGGGCGCGCCGATCGCCGAGGGCGAAGACGGCGCGCTCTTCCAGCACCTGAACGCCTCCAAGCGCAGCGTGATCCTCGACCCCGAGGGCGCCTTCGGACGCGATGCCTTTCTGGACCTGGCGGCCACGGCGGACCTGGTGGTGGAGAGCTTCGCGCCGGGAGAGCTGGCGCGTCTGGACCTTTCCCTCGATGTCCTCCAGGCGCAGAGTCCGGCGCTCTCGCTGGTGTCGATCTCACCGTGGGGGGCCACCGGCCCCTGGTCCGGGCGCCCCGCCACCGAGTTCACCCTGCAGGCCGGGACGGGATCGACCGCCCACCGGGGCCTCGAAGGTCGCGAACCGGTCGCGGTCGGGGGACGGATCGGCGAGTGGATCGCCGGCAGCTTCGCCGCCGTGGGAGCCCTTCTGGCCTGGCTCTCTGCGCGCAACACCGGACGGGGTCAGCACGTCGATCTCTCGATCTTCGAGGCGATGCTGCTCAGCATGACCTACTACCTCGACCTGAACGGGCAGTGGCGCGAGGGACCGCTGCACCGGGGAATCGAGGTCCCCTCCATCGAGCCGGCCAAGGACGGCTGGGTGGGTGTGTGCACCATCACCGGTCAGCAGTGGAAGGACTTCTGTGTCCTGATCGGCCAGTCCGAGCTCGCTGAGGACGAACGCTACCTCGACGGGACGTTTCGAACCCAGCAGCTCGAGTTCATGCAGCGCATCGTTCACGGCTGGACGCGGGAGCGCACCGTCGACGAGATCATCGAGCTCGCCAGCCTGATGCGGATTCCCGTCGCGCCGATCGGCGACGGGCGAAACCTCCCGAAGACGGACCACTTCGCCCTGCGCGGTAGCTTCGTCGAGGGTCCCGGCGGCTTCCTGCGGCCGCGGCCGCCCTACCTGCTCGAGAAGACCGCGCCGAGACCCTTCGGCCCCGCCCCGAAGCTGGGGGAGCACACCGACGAGGTGGCGGCGGAGCGGAAGGCAGCGAGACCTGCCGTGACAAAGGGCGAGGGAGGCGGAGCGCTGCCGCTCACCGGCCTCCGCGTCATCGAGCTCTCCACCTTCTGGGCCGGCCCGATCGCCGGTTGCGCGCTCGCCGACATGGGTGCGGACGTGGTCAAGGTGGAATCGATCCAGCGCCCGGACGGGATGCGCTTCGCCGGTGCGATTCCAGGCGAGCGCCTGTGGGAATGGTCGCCGATCTTCGCCGGAGTGAATCCCGGAAAGCGCGAGGTGACGCTGCAGCTCGACAGCGAGGAGGGAATGGCCCTTCTCGAGCGGCTGATCCGGGACGCGGACGTCGTGACGGAGAACTTCTCCCCCCGCGTGATGGACAACTTCGGCCTGGGCTGGGAGAGGGTCCACGCGCTCAATCCCGGCACCATCCTGTTGAGGATGCCGGCCTTCGGCCTCGACGGGCCCTGGCGCGACCGGCCGGGTTTCGCCATGACGGTGGAGCAGGCGAGCGGACTGGCCTGGGTCACCGGCTACCAGGACATGCCGCTGGTCCCGCGCGGTCCCTGCGATCCGATCGGCGGGATGCACGCGCTGTTCGCCCTGCTGCTGGCGCTCGAGCACCGCCGCCGAAGCGGTGAGGGCCAGCTCGTCGAAGTCCCGCTGGTCGAGGCCGCCCTGAACGTGGCGGCCGAGCAGGTGATCGAGTACTCCGCCTACGCGCGGCTTCTGGCGCGCACCGCGAACCGCGGCCCCTACGCCGCGCCGCAGGGCGTCTACCGCTGCGCCGAGAAGGACGAACATCTGGCGCTAGCGGTGGCGACCGACGCCCACTGGCAGGCGATTTGCGCCCTGATGGATGAGACCGAGTGGTCTCGCGATCCCGCCCTGGCGACGGCGCGGGGACGCCGCGAGGCCCACGACCAGATCGACGCGCGGATCGGAAAATGGTGCTCGACGAAGAGATGCGACGAGGCGGTCCAGAAGCTCGTCGAAGCCGGCGTTCCCGCCCATCCCCTCGTCAACGGACACTACCTGATGCCCAATCCGCAGCTCGAGCACCGCGGCTTCTTCCAGGTGATGGAGCACCCCGTCACCGGCGAGACGCGCTATCCGGGGCTCCCGATGGCCTTCTCCGGGCTGGACCGCCAACTGCACGCCAGCCCCCCACCCACACTCGGTCAGCACAACGACGAGATCCTGGGCGGAGAGCTGGGGCTATCCGCGGACGAGCTTCGGGAGCTGCGCGAGCGGAAGATCATCGGCGAGCGCCCGGCATTCATGTAGGGAGAGTCGGGCAGCGCCTTTAGGCTAGGAGAGGGCCCCGATCCCGCGGAGCAGACTCGTGACGTGGTCGGTGAGAACGAAGAGGGTGTGCAGCTCGCGGCCCTGACGCTTGCGCATCTCCGCCAGGGCGGGCGGAGAGATGCGCTCGCCCACCTTCATGCACAGGTAGTTGACGCAGATGTGGTCGCGCGCCGGCAGGCGGCAACCGACGGAGCCGAGGAAGACGCAGCTCTCCTCGTCGCGCCACTGCGCCTCGATCACCGCGCCCAGCAGCAGGTTGATGAGCAGCAGCACGCCGTCGTAGTGATCCTCCATCCCGTGGCCGCAGCACGAGCCGCCCTCCTGCTCCTCGCAGGTGCGGCAATCTTCGACCAGGCCGGCGGAGATCATCGCCTCTCTCGAGGCGGCGACCCCAGCGCGGAGCTCCGCGAGGAGCCGGTCGACCACCTCGTCCTCGCGCAGGCGCGCGCCGTGGAGCCGGTGCTGCTCCAGCGCCCAGGCGGACCTCGCACCGATGGAAACGCTGCGAGGATCGCCTGCGATGCCCACCTTCGCAACGCCTTTACAGGACTCGGAACTCGTCGAGTTGGCCGTCATCGACTCTCACGCCGAGCCCGGGCGTCATCGTGACGCAAGCCCTCCCACTGCGGATCTCGATCCCCCCCGTCGCGACCGGCGTTGGCGCCGTCGATGACGCCGACCACCCGGTAACGATCGGTGCCGCGGACCAGCCCGTGCGCGGTCTTGCCGACCGGCCTGTCGAAGTACCCGTCGCAGATCACCAGGGCCGTCCCGTCCATCGCGTGGCTAGTTTTCCCCATCTCGGGACGCGGCACGAATCGAATCGGTCCGCCCCAGCCCTGCGGACGGCGAACCGCCCGAAGTGCCGAGCCGACGAAGGAATTCCCTAGTAACTCCGAGATCTTAGAGGGTCAATCGATTCGAGAGCCGATGCCCGCCGATCCGTTGTACGGTGTGCTAGCCCCGTCACTCCACAGGAGGCCATGATCAGTGGGTTTCTTGGTAAGAATGCTGATCAGCGCGATCGGCCTCTGGCTGGCATCGCGCATCGTTCCAGGGGTCGAGATCACGGCTACCGGTACCCTGCTGTTCGCCGCGTTGCTCCTCGGTGTCGTCAATGCCGTGGTGAGGCCGGTGGTCATCCTGCTCACGCTTCCCATCACCGTCTTCACGCTCGGGCTCTTCCTTTGGGTGGTCAATGCCGCCATGCTCGGCATCGTCGCATGGCTGCTCTCCGGCTTCCAGATCGCCGGGCTGGGCTCTGCACTGCTGGCTTCGGCCATCGTCAGTATCACGAGCTGGGTGGCCTCGTGGCACATCGGTCCGCGAGGCCGCCACCAAGTGCTGATCGTTCGCCGAGACCGAGTGCTTCGCGAGTAGCCCGCATCTCTCACCGGGTCGCGCAGCGAGGGCGGTGATCGCTCTCGTTGATGGCGCGGTCCCCAGCTGGCTTACGCCTTCCCGTGGAGCTCTCTTACCTTCCCGCGGAGCATCTTTCCCGCGGGCGAGAAGGGCAGCTCGTCGACGAAGACCACCGTGCGAGGAATCTTGTAGCCAGCCAGCTTGCCCCGGCAGAAGTCGCGGACATCCTGTCCCTCCAGCGTCTCGCCCCGCTCGAGCTGGACCACCGCCCGGATGGTGTGGCCCCATTCTTCGTCGGGGATGCCGATGATGCAGACTTCGACCACCTTCGGATGCTGGCCGATCACCTCTTCGACTTCGAGGGGGAAGACCTTCTCTCCCCCGGTGTTGATGCACTCCTTCTTGCGGTCCACCACTCGGATCTCGCCGTTGTCGTCGAGGTAGCCCATGTCTCCGCTCCTGAACCAGCCGTCCTCCATCACTTCCCGGGTCTTCTCTTCGTCCTTGTAGTAGCCCTTCATCACCGTGTTGGAGCGGTACAGGATCTCCCCGATCTTGCCCCGGGGCATCTCGTCACCGTTCTCGTCCACCACCTTGACCTCGACGATCGATTTGCCGACCGAGCGTTCCTGCATCTTCTCTGGGTCCATGTCGACCCGGAAGGAGGTGACCGGCGTCATCTCGGTCTGGCCGAAGGCGTCGATGATCATGGCGTTGGGGAAGAGGCCGAGGATCTGTTTCTTGAGGGGCACGGGGCAGAGCCCGCCGCCGGTGGTGGCGAAGCGAACGGAGGAGAGATCGTAGCGTTCCGCTTCCGGGCAGGAGACCAGCTTCTTCCAGCCGGTGGGCACGTTGGCCAGGTTGAAGACCTGTTCCCTTTCGACCAGGCCGAGCACCAGGGCGGGATCGAACTTAACCGAGTCGGGCAGGACGATGATCAAGCTGCCCGAAAGCGCCCCCATCATGATGTTGGCGTAGGAGGCGTCGTGGAAGAACGGCATGGACGGATACATGTATTTCCCGGCGTAGCGGTAGCCCGACTTGGCGAAGTCCGGGTTGGAGAGCATCTTGTAGGACTGCTTCTTCAAGAACGCCGCGGCCTCCGGCCGCGCGAGGAGCTTTCTCGCCAGTCTGGTGCGCAGGATCGGCCCGACGAATGGATATTTCGGCAGGGGCAGGGCTTCCACGATCCGCTGGTGCCGCTCGGGCGGGAGGTCCACGCCCAGGGTGCGCACCAGGAGCTCGGGCAGGAGGGTGGAGTACATGTCGAGGTGGGCGTGGTAGGTGAGCATGACGCCCTTGGGGAGACCTGTGGTGCCGCCGGTGTAGATCATGACCGCCACGTCTTCCCAGTCGGTCTTCACCTGCGGATCCGTGTCCTTGGCCGAGGCGGTCACCTCGTCGTAGTCGACCGCTCCCTCGAGTCCGCTCCCACCCCGGCAGATGAAGTGCTCGATGTTCTCGAGTTCGGGGGCCGCGGCCTCGACCGACTCCCGCCAGATCGAGTCATAGAGGAACACCCGGGCGTCGCAATGGTTGCCCTGGTAGCCCACCTCGCGCGCGATGAAGCGGTAGTTCATGGGCGCCGGCACCCCGCCCGCCACCTGGATGCCGAAGTTGATCTCCAGGAACTCCGGGGTGTTGTGGAACATGAACGCCACCTTGTCGCCCCGCTTCACCCCCAGCTCGACCAGGGCGTTGGCCACCTGGAAGACCCGAGATGTGAGTTTCTTCCAGGTGACGCGGCGGTCGCCGAAGACGATGACCTCACCGTCGCCGTTGTGCGTGGCGCAGGAAACGAAACTGTTGGCGATGATGTTCGGTGAATATGCTCCCATCGACGGCTCTTCCGCACCTGCCCCCGGTTGCCAGATCTTCACTCGGCGGGCGCCGGGATTCTACCATACCCCGTGGACGTGGTAGTCTCCCGCGGTTCTTCGATCCGCAGTGGCCTGCTCCATTCGAGGTGAGAAACGCCCATTCATGAGTTCGCGCGCACCGAGATTCTTCTACGGATTCCACGTCGTCACCGCCTGCTTCTTCATCCTGTTCCTGTGCTGGGGAATGGTCCTCAACACCTTTCCCATCTTCGTCAAGCCGATGACCATCGACATGAATTGGGGTCGCGGAGCTCTGTCGCTCGCCTTGCTGATGGGATCGGTGGGATCGGCGCTGGCGGCGCCGCTCGCCGGTGTGCTGATCGATCGGATCGGCGCGAAACCCGTCATGGCAACGGGTGCCGCGATGATCGGATCCGGCCTGCTGGCGGGCAGCCTGATCTCTCAGCTCTGGCAGCTGTACATCGTCTTTGCACTGATCGGCTGCGGGTTGATGTGCTCGACCGCCATCCCCTGTTCCCTCGTCATCTCGAACTGGTTTGTGTCCCGAAGAGGCACCGCAATGGGCGTGGCGTTTGCGGGCACGAGCGTCGGCGGGATGGTGATGTCCCCGATTGCGAACTGGATCATCTTGAACCGGGACTGGCGGGCCGCGTTCGTCGTCAGCGGCGTTGCGATACTCGTCCTGGCGGTCCCCCTGATCCTCCTGGTGATTCGAACCCACCCCTCGGAAATGGGGCTCGAGCCATATCGTCGCGCCGAGACGGAGGGCGAGAGCGATGAAGACACCTGGGGCGTGAGCCTGAAGAGCGCGTTCTCGCTGCCCGTCTTCTGGCAGATCTCTGCGATCATGTTCGTCATCGGGCTGGTGACGAGCGGTCTGGGCACCCATTGCGTCGCCTATCTCACCGACCTGGAGCACTCGCCGACGAGCGCGGCGTTTGCCTGGAGCACGGTGATGGGGGTCATGATCGTGGGCATCCTGTTGTCGGGTCCGATCGCCGACCGGTGGGGAGCCAGGAATGCCATGATCATCGACTGCACTCTCTTCGCAGTGTCGATCGTGGTACTCGCGTGGGCGCGGCCCTATTCGGTGGTCCTCCTCTTCGCCGTCGTCTACGGGTTCGCGCTGGGCGCGCCCCTCGTGATCAACCCCCTGCTCACGAGCAACTACCTGGGGATGAGGCACTTTGGAGCGATCTTCGGCGTTCTGAACATCATGGCGACCCTCGGAGCCGCCATCGGCCCCGTCGGCGCCGGGATCTTCTTCGACACTCAGAAGACCTATCTGCCCGTCTTCTACTTCTTCGCCGCCCTGATGCTGGCGACGGCCGCGCTTTCCATGCTTCTGAAGGCAATCCCGAAACGACGATCAGGGTTCCTCCGCGCACCGGTTTGAGATCCACTGCGCTCGCCAGGTCACCCGAGGCGACCCTCTCCGAACGCTCCGGTCGGTTCGTTACCCTGCGGCATCTCAGGACATTCCGCACTCCGCCCGCTGCAACTGCAACGCTTCCACTTCAGAATGTCCTGAAACGCAGCTGGGAGCAGAATTGACGGCAACGGTGTAGCGGCGGCGGAGGACGCCATGCTCGAAGTGCTCCGCCCAAGCAAAAGGGGCTTGCCCGCCCCGAGGCTTCTTGTTTAGAATTAATCCATAAATCTGAATAGCCATACTCACTATTCAGCTTTGTTGAACGCGAGGGGCCCTCCGACATGAGACGCGGAGAAACCGGGAGGTACGAGGTGGCCACGGCCGGCGGGGAGTCGGTCCGAGCCTTCGTCCCCGCGCCCCTGCCCCCGGCCCCGCCTCTGGCCTTCGAGGGCGGGCTCGAGCGCTCTCTCGAGGCCGCCGTGCTCGCCGTGGGCCGTCTCGACGGCGTCTCGACGCTCCTGCCGGACAAGGCCCTCTTCCTCTACGCCTACGTCCGCAAGGAGGCGGTGCTCTCCTCTCAGATCGAGGGAACGCAGTCGTCGCTCTCGGACCTCCTGCTCTTCGAGTTGAACGAGGCACCGGGTGTGCCGCTCGACGACGTGGTCGAGGTCTCGAACTACGTCGCGGCCCTGGACCACGGGCTCGCCCGGCTGCGCGAGGGCTTCCCGCTCTCGAACCGCCTGATCCGCGAGATCCACGGTGTGCTCCTCGCGCACGGGAGGGGCAGCAGCAAGGATCCCGGCCAGTTCCGCCGCTCGCAGAACTGGATCGGCGGGAGCCGCCCCGGCAACGCCGTCTTCGTGCCCCCGCCCCACACCGCGGTACCCGACTGCATGGCCGCGCTCGAGCGCTTCATGCACGCCGAGGACGACGGCCTGCCGGTGCTGGTGCGAGCCGGGCTCGCGCACGTGCAGTTCGAGACGATCCACCCGTTCCTCGACGGCAATGGCCGCGTCGGCCGGCTCCTGATCACGTTCCTGCTCTGCCACACTCGCCTGCTGCGCGAGCCGCTCCTCTACCTGAGCCTCTACCTCAAGCAGAACCGGGCCACCTACTACGCGCTGCTGGACCGGGTCCGCCGCGAGGGGGATTGGGAGGCGTGGCTTGCGTTCTTCCTGGACGGCGTGCGGGAGACGGCAGAGGGCGCGGTGTCGACCGCGCAACGGCTGGCCGCGATGTTCCAGGACGACCGCAGGCAGGTCGAGCCGGCGGGGCGGCGGGTCGGCTCGGCACTGCGCGTCCACGAGGCCCTCAAGGCGCGGCCGATTCTCTCGCTGCCCGCCATCTGCGACGCGACCGGGCTCTCCTTTCCTGCGGCGGCGTCCGGGATGGATCTGCTCGCGGACCTCGGCATCGCGCGCGAGTTGACCGGTAAGCGCCGGAACCGGCTCTTCGTCTACGACCGCTATCTCGCCATCCTGAACGAGGGAACGGAGGCGCCATGAGCTTCGGGGGCAGTTTCGCCACCGATGCGATCCCTCGCGGTGTACCCGAGCGTCATCTGCAGCGCTTCCTCGGACACGCGTCGGTGCACTCGACCCGTCGGTACGCGCGTCTCGCGGACAACGCGATGCTCGAAGTGCTTCGCCCGACGAAAGCAGGCGAGCGACAAGCGAGCGACAAGGTCTCGCGAGACAAACCCAAGCAAGATCGCGGGGTTAATGGTGGGCCCTCCAGGGTTCGAACCTGGGACCGTCCGGTTATGAGCCGGTTGCTCTAACCACTGAGCTAAGGGCCCTCGGGCTTCGAGGGTACCACGGAGAGTCGGGCTCGGCGCCGTTTGAGGTCGGCGCGATTTGCTGCGATCATCCGCGCCTATCTGAGACCCACAGACCTGGAGTTAGCCATGCAGCTCAAGTACGGATGCAACCCCCATCAGGGCTTCGCGAGCATCGAGCCCATCGAGCCGGGAACGGCACCCCTCGAGGTC
>Ga0255055_10000067_pt1 | contig 74469 bp, 70 predicted proteins | sample JV7_2_27_MG_FD_188633 | JGI IMG/M metagenome (GOLD analysis project Ga0255055, IMG submission 188633) | Seawater microbial communities from Jervis Inlet, British Columbia, Canada - JV7_2_27 | ecosystem: Environmental > Aquatic > Marine > Inlet | place: Canada: British Columbia | collected... | reverse complement strand
GGCGCGCCCCCCGCCTCGCCGCCGGTCGTCTTTTTCAAACCGCCGAGCGCTCTGGTCCACGACGGGGGCGAGATCCACCTGCCCGAGGACGTCGGCGAAGTTCACCATGAGGTCGAGCTGGTGGCCGTCGTCGGCACACCAGGACGCGGCATCGCACCCGAGAACGCCCTCGATCACGTGCTGGGTTACGCGGTCGGGCTGGACATGACACTGAGAGAGGTGCAGGCCGAGGCCAAAAAGCGAGGCGACCCGTGGACTCTGGCCAAGGGGTTCGACGGCTCCGCCCCGGTCTCGCCCGTGGCTCTGCGCGAAGAGATCGGCGACGGCTCGGGTCTCGAGATCCGCCTCGAGGTCAACGGCCAGCTGCGCCAGTGCGGAAGTACTTCCCAGATGCTACGCTCCGTGGCCGACCTGATCGCCTTCTGCTCGCGGTGGATCACGCTGGAGCGGGGAGACCTGGTCTTCACCGGAACCCCTGCAGGCGTTGGGCCCGTCCGGCCGGGGGACGTCCTTCAGGCGGAGCTCGAGAAGGTCGGCAGCCTGAAAGTCGCCGTTTTCTGAACTTTCTTCCGCCAAGTCGGCCTTTTCAACGTAGTATTTCGACCGTTCGGCCCGGCTCGCGCCGGGTCGTGGACCCGCTCCGGAGCGGGTCCTGCGGGGGGGGAACACGCCGAACCTCCCTGTGGAGGAGGGGCACATCCATGGCGTTTCGAGCCGGCCGCTTTGCCGCCGCCGGGCCGGGTCTACTTGTTTGTTTTTGTCTCTGCCTCCCCGCGATCGCGGCCTCTCGCGGGGCACAGACCGGGCCGAGCAAGCTACATCTGCGGGTCGGAAGTTTCGATCCGCTCGTCGGCCAACCGTCGCTCCCCGAGCGGTTGCGGCTGACCGCCGAGCCCCGAGAGGGCTACTTCATCGTCCAGTTCGACCGTGACGTCGATCGGCGGCTCGTCGATCGATTGCGGGCCAAGGGAGCGGAAACGCTCCACTACCTGCCCGACCGGGGGTACCTCGTACGGCTTTCCCCGGGCAAGAAGGCCGAGGTGCTCAGCGATTCGAGCGTGCGCTGGTCGGGTCCGGTCGAGCCCGGCTGGAAACTGTCGCCGGATCTCGGCACGCGTAAGTTCCGGGATCCCGCCCGGCGGGCCGATGCCCGGCTGTTCGCCACGATCGACCTCTTCCGGGGCGAGGACCTCGATCGCGTTTCGCGGCGCATCGAGGCCCTCGGGGTCGAGGTGCTCCACGCTGTCAGCTTCAGCGATACGCGTCGGGTCGAGGTTCGGGCTACGTTGGATCAACTGGAGCGTGCGGCGCGCATCCCTGCCGTGGCGTGGATCGACGAGGTCGGCGAGATTGCGTTGAGAAACAACGACGCTCGATGGGTCATCCAGACGGACGCTCCGGGCTCGACGACCGTCTGGTTGCGCGGGCTTCACGGCGAGGGGCAGGTCGTCGGCCACATCGACGGTCCGATCTACACCAAGTCGTGCTTCTTCGAGGACCGGTCCCAGGCGATACCGGGGCCCACGCACCGCAAGTTGGTCGGCTACCGGGCCTTCGGAGGCGATGGCGAGCCTCACGGCACGCACACCGCGGGCACGCTGGCAGGCGATTCGTCTCCGATCAACGGTTCTCTGAACTTCGCCGGCCACGCTCATGCGGCCAAGATCTCACACACTGATCTGGCGGGCATCTCCGGGGTCGGGGGCTCGCCTTCCAACCTGTACGGTTTCCTGGTCCTCGCCCACGAGGATGGTGCACGGGTGCACGCCAACTCCTGGGGCGACGACGGTACCGGGGATTACACGCCGTTGTGCCGCGACGTCGACCTGTTCTCGTACGACCACGAGGACGCGCTCGTCGTCTTCTCCGTGTCCAACGAGCGCTATATCAGAAGCCCGGAGAACGCCAAGAACGCCCTCGCCGTCGGTGCATCGGGCAACGGGGCGCTGGCCGACGACTTCTGCTCGGGAGGCACCGGCCCGACGGCCGACGGCAGGCGCAAGCCCGAGATCTTCGCCCCGGGTTGCGGAATCGAGTCCGCGAAGAACCGGGCGATCTGCAGCACCGCATCCGCCAGCGGGACCTCGATGGCCGGTCCGGCGGTCGCGGCAGCCGGTCTCCTCGTGCGCCAGTATTTCGAGGAGGGCTGGTACCCAACCGGCACGGCCCAGCCTGGCGACGCGAGCACGCCATCCGGTGCGCTGATGAAAGCGGTGCTGCTCAATTCCGCGGTCGACATGGCGGGGATTCCGGAGTTTCCGAGCGACTTGGAGGGCTGGGGTCGCGTTCTTCTCGAGAACGCGCTCTACTTCGAAGGAGACAACCGGAAGCTCGTGGTGTTGAGCGATGTGAGGAACGCGCTGGGACTCACCACCGGGGTGAGCGATCACCTGAGCCTGGTCGTCGGAGGTTCCGCCGAACCGCTCAAGTTGACGCTCGCATTCACGGACCCGCCCGCCGCCTTGTTTGCCGCGTCGGCAGCGGTCAACGATCTCGATCTCGAGCTCGTCTCTCCCCTGGGAACGGTTTACCGCGGCAACGTGTTCGATTCGGCGACGGGCGTGTCCGTTTCCGGAGGTCAACCGGATCCGATCAACAATCTGGAGATGATCCACGTTCCGGAGCCCGAACCCGGCGAGTGGCGGGTCAACATTCGGGGCACGGCGGTCAATCAGGGCAGCCAGGGTTACGCTCTCGTGGCCGCGGGGCAGGTTGCAGCGGGAAAGGGTGGCTCACTGCGCTACGCTGCCCACGGCGTGGACGATTCGCAAGCGATGGGAAACGGCGACGGCATCGCCGACCCGGGCGAGACTGTAACCCTGTCGCTGTCGTTGCTGAACCTCCTGCCCCATCCGGCCAGCGGTGTTTCAGGTCGGCTTTTCTCCAGTCGCTTCGAGATGGCCAGCGTCACTTCCGGCGTCGCGCCGTATCCCGACATCCCGCCGGGCGCGATGGCCCAGTCCGCCCAACCGCATTTTTCGCTGACGATCTCACCCGATGCCCAGTGCGGCGAGGTGCTTCCGTTCCGCGTGCGGGCGGACCACGCGACGGGAACGGGCGAATCGTCGTTCGGGCTGGTGGTCGGGAAGCAGACCGCAGGCAGTGGGAGCTTTTCCTGTAACGCGTTCGACTGCGGGACGGACCCGGTTCCCGCCGACCTGGGGCCGTGGATGGACCTGGTCGTCGAGCCCGGTGCCGACCTGCGATTCAGCTGGCCCTCGGCCCAGGGTGTCGCGGGCTATCAGCTGTGGCGTTCGGCCGACGCCGATTTCGGGACGGCGGAGCTGGTCGGCTTCTTCACCACGACCGAGTTCGTGGAGATCGGCGGAGCGGCGGTGCCCGAAACCTGGTACTACCGCGTGCGCGCCGTCAACTCCTGCGGCTGGGAGGGGCCTTGATGGCCCGACGCCTCGCGGGCCGCCTGGTCCTCATCACCGGCGCGTCCACCGGCATAGGCAAAGCCAGCTCCGTGGCTTTCATCGAGCACGGCGCGCGTGTCGTCGGGCTGGCGCGCTCGAGAGACAAGCTGGCCGAGTTGTCGCGTGAGCTGGGAGGCGACACAAGGTTCAAGCCGGTTCAGGCCGATGTCACCGATCCGGAGGCGATGCGGACCGCCGCCGCCGGAGTGATCGCCGAGATCGGTGTGCCCGACGTGGTCGTCGCCAACGCCGGTGTCGGTCTGGACGCCCTGTTCCAGAACACCTCGGACGAGGCGCTCCACAGAGTGTTCGACGTCAATGTCTTCGGGCTCGTGCGTACCGTGCGACCGTTCGTGCCCGGCATGCTCGAGCGCGGCAGCGGACGGATTCTGCTGATCTCTTCCATCGTGGGCAAGCGCGGGATCCCGTACTACTCCGCCTATTCCGCCAGCAAGTTCGCGTTGCACGGATTGGCCGAGGCGTTGCGCACCGAGCTGCACGGCAGCGGCGTGACCGTCGGGCTGGTCTGCCCGTCCTCCACCGAGAGCGAGTTCTCGGATCGGCTGTTGCGCGAGGGACCCGGACAACGCCGTGTGCGGGCGCGACGCCACAGCGCCGAGTCCGTGGCCCGGGCGATCCTCGGGATGGCCGGCTCGCGACGGCGCCAGATCGTGCTCTCTACCGAGGCCAAGCTGCTGGCCTTTGCCTCGGTTGTCGCCCCGGGCCTGGTCGATCGTCTGCTGGCGCGAATGCTCAGGAGCCGGAAGGTCGACTGAGCAGAGAGTGGGCCTTGCCGTCGAAAAGGTGGAAAGCCGCCAAGACCAGTGCGTGCGTGATCGTCCCGTCGGAGATCAGACGCGGGACCTCTTTCAGCGGGATTCTCTCGAGCTCGAATCGCTCGTCGGCGTCGGGTGTCGCCTCGCCCGTCGGTGTCAGTTCCCGCGCCAGAAAGGTGTAGCAGCGGTTGTTCTGGATCGGCGGGTTGGGGTGAACCCAGCCGACCTCCGTCATCGAGCTCGCCGCGTAGCCGGTCTCTTCTTTAAGCTCGCGCGCCGCCGCGATCCGCGGGCTCTCGCCATCGTCACACATACCGCCCGGGATCTCGAGCGTGTGCCCACCGATGCCGAAACGGAACTGGCGGACCATCAGGACTTCGCCGCCGTCCGTGAGCGGGATGACGTTGATCCAATCCGGCGCCTCGATGACGTAGTACCAGCGCGCCTCGCCCCCGTCGGGTGGCTCGAAGCGCGAGTGGTCGAGGTCGAAGATCCCGCAGCGTCGGATACGCTTGGATTCGATGCGGCGCCAGGGTTTCACCGGTGCCGATTCTCCTCGCGGCGGACTAGGAGTCCTCCGGCTGCTTCTTTTTCGGCTTGCCGGCACTCCGCTCGGCCGAGACCTGGAGTCGGCGCCGCTTCCGCTGGGCGCGACGCACTTTCTTCTTCATGGCCCGAAGTTTCTCGGGATCCAACTCGCTCTTTTTTTCCGCTAACCGCTGCGCCAGCGTCTCTTCCTTCTTCTTGACGCCTTCCAACGTTTCCACAGGCATGTACCGTCTCCGTGGTATCGAATAGTCTCTGGTTTCCGGTCGAGAAGCGAATCATCCTAACACACACCCGAAGACCCGACACGTCGCCGCCGCCCCCCCTACGTGCCTATAATGCGGACATGGCTCCGTTCGAACGACACGTTTTCGTCTGCGAGAACTCGCGTGACCCGGACAATCCCAAGGGTTGCTGCGCCTCCAAGGGCGCCGCGGCGATTCGCGACCGCCTGAAGAAGATGGCCTTCGACGCCGGCCTGAAGACGAGGGTACGCATCAACTCGGCCGGGTGTCTCGGGAACTGCGCGCAGGGCGTCTCGGTCTCCGCCTACCCCGAGAACGTCTGGTACGGCCACGTGACGGCCGACGACGTCGACGAGTTGTTCCAGTCCCACATCCTCGGCGGTAAACCGATCGAGAGGCTGCGAATCGACCACGCGCGCGAGCCGGAATAGCCCGCGCGTCATGGAGGTACGCAGGCTCCGCGCTCCATTGCTGCGGTGGTACCGGAAACACCGACGCGACCTCCCGTGGCGACGCACCGACGATCCGTACGCCGTCTGGGTCGCCGAGATCATGCTCCAGCAGACTCGGGTGGCGACGGTCATTCCGTACTACGAGCGATTCGTGGACCGCTTCCCGGACGCCGCGTCGCTGGCCCTCGCCTCGGAGGACGAGGTACTGAGCCTGTGGAGCGGGCTCGGTTATTACCGCCGGGCCAGAGCGCTCCACGCCGGAGCGCGGAAGGTGATCGAGGCTCACGGCGGACGATTGCCCGACGATCCTCGAACGCTCGCCGAGCTGCCCGGTATCGGCCGATACACCGCCGGAGCGATCGCCAGCGTCGCGTTCGGCCGCGCCGAACCGATCCTCGACGGTAACGTCCGCCGCGTGCTGGCGCGCGTGCTCGCCATCGACGGCGAACGTCTGGGGCGCGGAGAGGAGCAACGGCTGCTGTGGCAGACCTCGGGTGCACTGGTGCAAGGACCACGGCCGGGAGACTTGAACCAGTCGCTGATGGAGCTCGGTGCGCTCATCTGCACGCCGAAGAGTCCCGCGTGCGAAGTCTGCCCGCTCGCGCGCCACTGTCGTGCCCGCCTCTCGGGAAACCCCGAAGCCTATCCTTCGGCCGAACCGAAGAAACAAACGACGAGGATTCGCGTCGCGGTAGCACTGGTTCGACGCGACGAGCACGTCCTGCTGGAGCGCACGCCGGGCGAGAGTCCCTTGCGCGGCAAGTGGGATGTCCCGGCGCGCGAGATCGGCCCCCGCGTGTCGGCGGACCGCGCGATTCATGGTCTTCTTGCGGAGGGCCACGGCATAGAGGTCGCGGTCTATGAGCGGTTGGGCGCAGTCGCCCACGCCATCATGCACCGACGCCTGGGCATCGAGGTCTATCGTTGCTCACTGCGACGAGGCCGTGTCGCGGCGAGCGTCGATCTGCGGTGGATCTCCCCCGCGCGCTTGTCCGAGATCCCCGTCTCCGGCGCGACCCGGAAGGTGTTGAGACTGGCCGGTGAGATCGGATAGCGCCCTGGCCCTACTCTCTCGCGAGCTCCCGTTGTCGCCGGAGTCGCATTCGATCGGTCCTCTGAAGCTGTAGTGCCGGCCGCCGACCAGCGGCCAGGCGCCCAGTGACGCGTCCAGACCCGCCCAGTAGGCCAGGAATCCGGCGAGCACGAGCAGGATCCGCGGCCAGTCTCCCCTGAGCTCGAAGACCAACATGGCCGCGGCCGCCAGCGCGGCCGGTGGGGTCCAGATGTAGCGCAGCAGGCTGAAGTGCGTTCGGCCGGTGCTCGACTGCGCGGCGTCCCGGGCATAGCTGCCCACGTAGCAGCCGATCATGAACGCGGCACCGATGACGAATCGTTCGAGCCAGCGCATGCGCTCGCTGAGCAGACCACCGAGCTCGTGCCAGGGCCGGTGGGCCACGTTGAGGATGACGGCCCACGCCGCGAACCAGAGCCAGCCGATGGGGCGCCGGTACCAGACGCGTGGGATACGACGTGTGACGCCGGGAGAATCAAGAGTGTGGCGGTGGATTCGACGGCGACGCACGGCATCCGGATTATTCGCCCGCCGCGGTCTCCCCGTGCCGTCCTGATCAGCAGCGCATCTCGCAACGAGACACGTCACCGTTGACAGCAGGAAACCCAAGTAGTCGTCGGGGGTGGACAGGCGATGCCGGTCTCCCCTGCAGAATCGACAAACGGGGCTCGCGTATAATTCCCCGCAGGTACGCGAGGCCTATCGAGTTCTTTCTGCTCCCAGTTAGGCCGTTTTGTGAGACCTTCGACAATGGAGGAATACGGCATGGACATGCCGAAGCCGGGCCCCGGACACTTGAGGCTGGAGAAGCTAGCGGGGAATTGGGAAGGCGAAGAGAAGATGCACCCTTCCCAGTGGGATCCTGAGGGAGGCATTGCCGTCGGTAGGAGAAAGGGCCGGTTGGCGTTGAACGGGTTTGCACTCGTCAGCGACTACGAACAGGAGCGTGACGGCGTCATCACGTTTACAGGCCATGGCGTGCTGAGCTTTGACCCGAAAAATGATATTTATGCACTCCATTGGTTTGATTGCATGGGCTCCCCTCCCGAAGTCTTCAAAGGCCGTTTCGAAGGTGATGTTCTCTCGTTGGCTCACGGTGGTCCTGGTATGCACGCACGCCTGACATACGACTTGAGCGATCCCGAACACATGCTGACCAAAATGGAAATGTCCCACGACGGAACCAGCTGGAACACGCTATTCGATGGCCGTTACAAACGAATCTGAGCGTTGGGCAAACGAGCCGATCGGCGAAACCGCTACGTCTTGGATACCTGAAGTAGATGGACGATTTATCCGCAGATGAGACAGCTCCGTCAGGTGTCGTGATTCGCCTCCTGACAGAAGAAGACGCCGAAGCGTATGCCGAGCTGAGACGCGACTCTCTGCGTCAAGCTCCCCTCGCGTTTGCCTCGTCTCCGGGGGACGACTTCGCTTCGAATCCGGCAGCGCTGCGCGAGCAATTCCGGCAAGCACCCGAGTCGGCGATCTTCGGTGCGTTTCACGAGCAGCTCGTCGGTTCGATCGGCATCTACCGGGATCGCCATCTGAAGGCCTCCCACAAGGCCCACATCTGGGGCATGTACGTCGTTCCGTCCAGTCGTCGAAGCGGCGTTGGGTCACGATTGTTGGACGCGGCGCTTCGGCACGCCGAGTCCCTGTCCGGTGTATCTTGGGTCCACCTCAGCGTCTCTTCGGCAGCACCGGAAGCACAGAAGCTCTACGAATCCGTGGGGTTTCGGCCCTGGGGCACCGAGCCCGACGCACTCCGGTACGCTGGGCAAACGGTCTCGGAGCTCCACATGGCCATCCGCCTGGCATGGCTGGCCACCTGACGAGACACAAAACGATCCGGTGGGCAACTCAGACGGCTGAATTCGTCTTCACGCCGAACCATTGAGCAGCCAGCGCGCGAAGGCTGGATGCCCCGGGCCCGGGGGGCATTCGGCCCAAGTACCAGGGCAGGTTGCTGTAACGGTGAAGCAGTGCGTAGGCGAGCAGACGACGTTCCAGCTCGCGGTTCAGCTTTGTCTCTCGGTACCCGTAGGCAAGCAGCACGCCTCGGAGCAAACGCGCATCACCGCACGAGAAGAAGAGACCGACCGACGCGAATTCGTATTCCGGGGCACCGACCACGGCGGGCTCGAAATCGAAGATGCCCGACAAGCTCCATCCCGCCGGACCGTGCTCCACGAGCAGATGCTCCCGCATCACCTCCGTGTGTAGCAGCGACACCGATCCAGAATCCTCGAGCGGTGTGGCGTCGAGGAACGCCGGAATCTGCGTCAGCCAGTGCTCGTCGAGGCCACGTTGCCGCTGGCGTTCGACGGCCGTACGGCTCTGCTCCGCAATGAACAGCGGCCAATCGATACGCACGGTCTCCAGATCGGGACCATTCACGGAGTGGAGCACGGCAAGCGCCTCGCCAAGCGAGGAGGCGAGCCGCATGCGCTCGTCGGCGGCGATGCGCGGCCATGCGTGGGCGAGGCTCTCCCCGCGGAGTCGATCGATCAACACGTAGCCCCACCCATCGAGTTCTCCGACCGCGTGAACCACCGGCGTCGGAATGGGAAGGCGTTTCTCGAGCGCCCGCAGCACGGCCGACTCGGAATCGCGCTCGGTTAGGTCGAAAGGCGGGTAGATCTTGAGGACGAGCGAGTCGCCGACCGCATACACCGGCAGCGAGCCTTCGGGGAAGCGCCCGATCGCGGAGCCCCCGAGACCGAGGATCTCGCAAACCGCGCGAACTCCGGGGCGGAGTCGTTCGTCGTCCCGGCGAACGAGCTCGAACTCTCCCGGGGTGCGGGACGGTGGAAATACAGCCGACATCGCCGAACGAGTACGGTATCACGCCGAGGCGGTGCGACCCTGTGGGTTATAGTTGGCGAGAAGCGCCCCGGCGACGCCTCGTCGGCGGGGGTTGGCGATCTGCCGCAACGGCCGACGTTGCGCGGAGGGGGCAACGATGGAAGGCGAGCAAACGCGGCACGAGGAGACCGAACCGCAATCCCGGCACGACGCTGCCCAGGTGCAGTACGCCTTGGACCAGTTCCGTTCCGAGCAGAACCTGTCGCTCGGCATCGCAGCGGGGGCGGTCGCAGCCCTCGTCGGTGCCGCGGTGTGGGCGGTCGTCACCGTGGTCACCGGCTATCAGATCGGCTGGCTGGCCGTCGGCGTCGGTTTTCTCGTCGGCATTGCCATCCGACACGTGGGCAAGGGAATCGATCCGGTGTTCGGTATCGCCGGAGCGATCCTGGCGTTGCTGGGCTGCCTGCTCGGGAACTTGCTGGCGGTCTGCGGCTTCATCGCTTCGCAGGAAAGTATTCCGTTCTTCGAGGTCCTCGCCCAGCTGGACAGCTCGATCGTCGTGGAGCTGATGGCGGCAACGTTCAGCCCCATGGATCTCTTGTTCTACGGGATCGCCGTCTACGAGGGCTACAAGCTATCTCTCAGACGGATCACCCAGACCGAGCTCGAGCAACGGATTTCGGGTTCCACCGCCACCTAAGACGTGCCCGCTAACCGGCGATCCAGAATACTCGACGGCCTCGCCCTGATTCTCATCGGGATCGCCGTCGCCGGGTTGCTGGTCAGGCTGACGCTCAAGGACGCGCTGCCAATCGCGTCGACCGTCTACTACACCCTGCCCCCGATTGTCGTCGCCGGCCTTCTGCTCGGGGCCGGGCTGTCGTGGCGGGCCAATCGGCGTCCGACGCGGTTCGCCGCATGCTGCGTCGCCGCGCTGGTGGCCGCCGGATCCTGGTTCTACCTCGCTTATCGTCACCAACCCTGCACGACGGAGCGCGGAGAACTGCGCGTGCTGTTCTGGAACGCGGCGAGGGGGCGTGGAAGCTGGCCCGGAGTCGCGGATTTCGCTTCGAGCTACGAGGCCGACGTGATCGGACTGGTCGAGGCCGGAAACGCCTCGAAGAGGCAGCAGACGTTCTGGAGGGAACGGTTCCCCGATTACGATGTTTACGTGCCCGGTCGAGGACTGGTCATTCTCACCAGGGGCCGGATCACCGACAAGCGATATCACCGACTGGGAACGGTCAGCCGTTGCGCCGTCGTCGAGATCGATCTGGACGGACGACAGGTTCGCGCGGTCGTCGTCGACGTGGCGGCCGGGCTGTTTTCGACACGCGAGAGCGTGCTCAACGCCGCCTTCGGCATCGCCGAAATGCAACCGGACATTCCGACGATCGTCATGGGCGATTTCAACACTCCGATCGATTCTGTGTGGTTCCGGCACGCCCGCGAGAGTTTCACGAACACGTTCGAGGCGGCCGGAGCCGGGCTGCTGGTGACCTGGCCGTTACCGCTGCCGGTCCTGGCCATCGACCACATCTGGATCTCGCGTTCGTTCGAGGTCGGCTGCGCCAGACTAGAATGGACCTGGATTTCCGATCACCGGCCGGTCGTCGCCGAACTCTCGTTTGCGGGAGAATAGGGAGCCCCGGATCGTGTCCATACGCGTTGCAAGAACCGACGACGAAATTCTGGCCTGCTTCCCGGTGATGAAACAGCTTCGACCTCGTTACGAAGCGCAGGATTTCATGGCGAGCGTGCGTCGCCAGGAACCGGAGGGCTACCGGCTGGCCATGCTCAGCGATGACGGCGAGGTCGTGGCGGTAGCCGGCTACCGCATCGCCCACAACCTTGCGTGGGGCAAGTTTCTCTACGTGGACGATCTGGTGACCGACGCTTCTCGCCGCTCTGCCGGCCACGGTCGCCGGCTGATGAACTGGCTCACCGAGATCGCGGAACGGGAAGGATGCGACGAGTTACATCTCGACTCGGGCGTCAAGCGCTTCGGCGCTCATCGCTTGTACCTGCGATACGGGATGGATATCACCAGTCATCATTTCAGGCTGACGCTGCACGGGGAATCCCGCGATCAGCGTCCGTAACGCCCGATCAACTCGGCGCGGGCCAGCACGTGACCTTCCATCGCGCGGAGCAATTCGTCCGTGGTCTGCCCGGGAGGAAGTTCGAGCTTGGTATCCAGCGCGAATAGCCGGAAGAAGTAACGATGGGGTCCTCCCGGCGGTGGGCAGGGCCCGTAGTACCCGACGCGGCTATAGCTGCTAACGCCCCAGCAGGCCCCCTGGATAGCGCCGGTGTCCAGGATCTCGGTCTTCGGCAAATTCGCCTCCAGACTGCGAGCGTCGGCCGGCAAAGCGTAGAGCACCCAGTGGACCCACGTCCCCGGCGGGGCGTCGGGGTCGTCCATGATCAGGGCGAAGCTCTCGACGCCTTCAGGAACGTCGTCCCACTTCAGAGGCGGCGAGATATCTTCGCCGTCACAGGTGTGGTCGGTGGGGATCCTACCGCCCACATCGAATGCCGAACTCACGAGTTCCATCGTGGACCTCCCTTCGCTCGCCGCCTCAGCCTATCAGCAGGAGATCTTTCTGGATCGGGCCGTACACTTCCACTTTCCCCTGAGGGGTGAGGTAGACGTCGATCTCGGTGCGCACGGCCATACGGCCTTCGAGATAGATGCCGGGCTCGATGGAAAAGCACGTGCCCGGAACGAGCAGACGCTCGTCCTTGGTCTCGAGGTTGTCCAGGTTGGCGCCGTTGCCGTGGACGTCGTTGACGCCGATGCTGTGTCCCGTGCGGTGCAGGAAGTGCTCTCCGAAGCCGGCCTCCTTGACGACAGCGCGCACGACGTCGTCGACCTCCCAGCCGTGGCACGGGCGGCCCTCGTCGAAGCGGCGGCGCACGAAGTCGAGCCCTGCGTCGCGGGCCGTGGTGACGATCTCCCAGATCTCGCCGTACATCGGCGGAGGCTGCTGGCCGGCGAAACCGCACCAGGTGATGTCGTAGTAGACGCCTGGCGGGTCCTGGCGGCGCGCCCACAGGTCGAGCAGGATCGTGTCGCCGTGATGCAGCGTGTGCGCGATTTCCTTGGTCGGTTCGAAATGCGGATCGGCGGGGTGATCATTGAAGCCGACGATGGGTACGGAGCCATCCGCGGTCAGGCCTTCCTGCTCGAAGCGCGAAAGGATGAACTCACGGACGTCGTATTCGGTGATCTGCTGCCCCTTGCGCAGGGCGTCGTCCATACCCTTGAAGGCCTCGTCCTTGATCGCGTGCACCTTCGCGCCGGTCTCGCAGTGGCTTCGGTAGCCGTCCTCGCCGGTTACGGCATCGAACTGCTGGACAAGATCGGCCGACGAAACGATCTCGACGCCGAACGAGCGGACCAACTCGATGGTTCCGGCGTCGACGACCGAGACGTAGGGAATGTTGTTCATCGGCGAGTACTGCATGGCGATCGTCTTCTTGCCCTGGACCGCCGCGGCGAGCTTTTCGTGTAGCTCGGTGTAAGCCAGGTAGGGCTGCTGCTCTCCCGGAAGCGAGTCGAGCTTGTGCGGCTCGACCTTGTGCGACAGCTTCACCGGCTGGCCCTCGGTGGGGATGAAATAGAACCAGCGCCGTGTGGTCAGCGAATTGCTGTCCAGGCCCAGGATCTTGTACGCCATCAGGTCCCGGTGGTGGAAGTCGCAGAACAACCAACCGTCGACGCTGGCCTCGCTGAGGGCCTTTTGAATTGCCGATAAGTCCATCTGTCGCTCCTTCGTCGAAGAATGATCAGATCATCTCGCTCTCGCGGTCATCGTCCTCGCCATCGCCCGACCGCGCTTCTCGCGTTCGCCGCACGACGTCGGCCAGACTGGTCGCATCGAGAATGCCGGAGACCGCGTTGCGCACGTCCATCAGCACGGCGAAGAATCCGGCCTGTCTCGGATTGCGGTCCATCAGTTCACGTAGCTCGAGCGCGCTGGCCATCGGCGCCAGCGGCCCGTCGAGGATTCGAATCACCTCGCCGAGCATGATCCGCGCGGGTGGTTTGGCCAGCGTATAGCCGCCCTCGTTGCCGCGGCGGCTGTTCACGTAGCCCGCGCGCTTGAGCTGCAACAAGATACTCTCGAGAAACTTGGCGGGAATCTCCTCCTCGGCGGCGATCCTGCGGATATGAACCCACCCTTCCTCGTGGAGCTCGGAGAGGTAGCAAAGCGCCCGCACGCCGTACTCGCCTCGCTTGGATACCTTCATCGGGTTCCGGTCGCCAACTACGCCGCCGCTCGGGTTCGTTCGAAGAACCGTTCCACGGCCGAAACGAAGCTCTCGGGCGTGGACAGCGAGTTGATCTGCATCCTCAGGTGCTTGCCCCCCGGTAAACCGTGAGTGTACCAGCCGGTAAACGTGCGCAGCTTGTGCAGCACGAACTTGACGTCGCTTTCTTGCTCCGTCAACAGACGGAAGTGGCTCAGAATCAGGTTTCGCCGATCGGCCATCGTCGGCTCGTCGGGGCTTTCTCCGCCCAGCAACGCGGCGGTCTGCCTGTAGATCCAGGGGTTTCTCATGGCGGCCCGGCCGATCATCACCCCATCGCAAGCGGTCTCGCGCAGCATGCGTAGCGCATCTTGTGGCGTGGCGACGTCCCCGTTGCCGACTACGGGAATGGACAACGCTTCCTTCAACCGTGTGATGCGACTCCAATCGGCCCGGCCCCGGTACATTTGCTTGGCCGTGCGCGGGTGAAACGCGACGCCGTCGACTCCCTCGCTCTCGCAGATCTTGCCCAGCTCGACGTAATTGAGACTTTCGTCGCGGACACCCGCGCGAAACTTGACCGTGAGCGGTATGCGAATCGCCTTTCTTACCGTGGCGATGATGCGCCGGGCCAGATCGAGATCACCCATCAGCGCGCACCCGGCGCAACCTTTCAGAACCTTGTTGGCCGGGCAGCCCATGTTGATGTCGCAGATGTCGGCGCCGATACCCTCGACGATTCGCGCCGCCTCGGCCATGCGCTGTGGATCGGAGCCGTAGATCTGGATCGACAGCGGCCGTTCCTCTTCGCAGTAGTGCATCATCCTGACCGTGCGTGTGTTCCCCCGTGTCAGGGCCTCGGAAGAGACGAACTCCATCGTGACGAGACCCACGCCGCCGACCCTGCGAAGGATCAGCCGGAACTGCCGGTCGGTCACACCGGCCATCGGTGCAAGCACCAACGGCGGGTCGATGCCGATGGAACCGTAGCTCAGCATGTGCTGCATTGTAGCAGCCCGCCTACCGGCGGCCGCGGGTGGGAGCGAGCCGTGCGGACGGTAGCGCGACGTCGCGCTCACTTGCCCTCGAACCGTGGGGCACGCTTCTCGGCAAACGCCTTGAGCGCTTCGACCCGGTCGGCGGTGTGCAGGGTCTCCTGGTAGTACTCCCACTCCAGCTGCAGCGCTCGTTCGAGCGGCAGGTCGCTCCCCTCGTCGATCGCCCGCTTGGCCAGGCGGTTGGCCAGCGGCCCGCACGCCGCGATCGTCTCGGCGAGCTCCTGGACCTGCCGGTTCAGGTGATGGTCGGGGACTACTTGATCGGCAACGCCGTCGGACAGGGCTTCGGTTGCCGTGTGCATCTTGCCCGAGAAGATCCAGCGCTTGGCTCGCGCCGGTCCGATCATACGCGGCAGACGCTGGGTTCCACCGGCGCCGGGGATGATTGCCAGCGCGGTCTCTCGCAGACCGATCTTGGCGTCCTCGGCCAGCACGCGCAGATCGCAAGCCAACGCCAGCTCGCAGCCCCCTCCGGCGGCGGCGCCTCGCACGGCGGCGATGGTGGGGTACGGGATGCCCGCGAGCGAATTGCAGATGCCGGCGAGGCGCGGGACGAACTTGCGGACGTCCTCGAGCGACATCGTGCAGCGTTCCTTGAGATCGGCGCCGGCACAGAAGTGCGCGCCGGCGGGACGAACGACGAGGCAACGCGCCTCCTCGTCGCGCTTGAGGCGCCCCAGCGCGACGGTCAGATCATCGACCAACTCGCGGCCAAGCGCGTTGACCGGCGGTCGGTCGAGAACCAGCGTACGTACCCCGCTTTCCGAGCTCTCCAGCTTGACCCATCGCAAGTCGCTCATCGTCGTACTCCCTCGAGCTCGCTGTCCGACGCCAGGGCGCCTCGCCGGCCCACGCGAGGTGGGTCGTAGTCGTCGGGAACCTCGACCTCGATACGCAGCATCGCCATCGCGTGGGTCTTGCCCTGGGCGTCGGTCTTCAGACTGCTCGACCCGCTCCCGCCCAGCGAGTCGTTGAGGATGAAGTTGAGCGCCTTCAGGTTGGCTAACTCGTAACGCTCGACCTCTCCGCAGACGATTCCCTCGAAGTGAGCCTTGACCCGCGAGGGAGTCAGCCACTCGCGGAGCAGTTTGTAGCCGCGTTCGTCGTAGGCCAGGACTCCGACGTTCGACCCGTCCCCCTTGTCGCCCGAGCGAGCGTGGGCCATGGCGTAGAGCGGGATCCGCTTCACGAGACCTCCTCGACGCGAACCTCGGGACGAACCCGGTCCTTGGGAATCAACGCGGGCCAGTAGCCGAGCACCTCGGTAGCCTTGGGCCGCCCTCCGGCGAATCCCGTGACGCCCGGTGGGCCGGAGGTCACCAGGGGCGCCAGCTCCTTGCCGAAGCGATCGACCTTCGCCCGATTGCGGTCGTGGACGCCGACGCGCAGGACCACCTCGTTGACCGGCCCCGGCTCGCCGGGGATCTGGCCGTGGCAAGCATCGACGCCGACGAACTCGGTGATCGTGTTGTCGTATTCGTATCCTGCGCGCCGCAGCCGACCCCACAGCGCCTCGGCGCAGATCTCGGCCTTGGGCAGCGCGTCGGGGCCGCTGATCGTCAGGTTTCCGACGGCCTTGTATCCCTCGATGTAGGAAATCGACACCTTGTAGGTGTCGGTCGCCTCGGCGCCGCGGACTCCGGACACGCGCACCCTGTCCTTTCCCTGTTGCTCGAGACGGACGCTGGTGAAGTCGACGACGCAATCCGGGGTGATGTAGGACTGAGGGTTCCCCAATTCGTAGAGCAGCTGTTCGCTGACTGTATCGACCGTGACCAGGCCTCCCGTGCGGTCGTGCTTGGTCACGACGAAGCTCCCGTCGGACGAGCACTCGAGAACGGGGTATCCCAGGTGGTCCCAGCCATCGATTTCCCACCAGCGCGAGAAATTGCCGCCCGTGCACTGGGCCCCGCACTCGACGATGTGACCGGCGATCGTGCCAGCGGCGAGCAGGTCGTACTGCTGCGGGCCCCAGCCGAACTCCGCAATCAACGGCGAGAGAACGAGTCCGGGGTCGGTGGTGCGGCCGCTGACCACGATATCGGCGCCTTCGCGCAGGGCGTCGGCAATGGCGAACGAATGGACGTAGACGTTGGCCGCCAGCACACGGTCGCGGATCTCCGTCAGGGGCCGTCCGTCGTCGAGATTCTCGAAAGCAATTCCCGAAGCGAGAAATTCGTCCAGCTGATCCAGAATATCGTCTCCGGTCACGGTGCCGATGCGGAGCCCGGTCGCGCCCTGGACGCGGGCGACCTCGACCAGCGCGCGGCTGCAGGCCGCCGCGTTGACGCCGCCGGCGTTGGCCACGACCCGGATACTCTTCTCGCGGAGCCTGGGCAAGGTGCTCCGAATCAGGTCGATGAAGTCGGTAGCGTAACCCTTGTCCGGGTCGCGTCGTCGTAGCTTCTGCATGATCGACATCGTCACCTCGGCCAGGTAGTCGAGGGTCAGATAGTCCAGCGGACCCTCTTCGATCAACCGTACGGGAGCATCGACGGAGTCGCCCCAGAATCCCTGACCGTTGGCGATGCGCACGATGCGATCACCGGACATGTAGCGTTCTCCTTTTCCCTTGGCGCAGCGACCGCGCTGGATACGTTGAATTCGTGTGCTGGCGGGAGAAGCGATTATAGCGGAAGGCGGGGCGGGTCGGCGGCGGAGGGCTCAACCCTTCTTATGCGAGATCTGAGCGTGCCGATGCAAGATCATGTTTGTCGTCCCCAGCAGCTCCGTGATCTCGAACGGCTTGTGCACGACGGCGCTGATGCCGTAGCGTTCGACCTCGTTATTGTCCAGCGTCGTGCCCCAACCGGTGACGAGCACAATCGGGACATCGGGTCGAGCAGAGCGTATTCTGTTGGCCACTTCCCAGCCGGACATGTCGGGCATGCCCAGATCGGTCAGCACCAGATCGAACTCGGACACGCCGGCCATCTCGACGCCCTGTCGACCGGACACCGCGATCTCGACCGAGTGCCCGTCACCCGTTAGCGCATCCTCGAGGAGCTGCGCGATCGGTTGCTCGTCGTCGATGACCAGAATGCGGCCCGGTCGCACCAGCGGCGGCAACGCCGCTCCGTCGCCGCCTTTGACTTTCGGGGCTATCTCGCACGCCGGGAAGTCCAGAGTGAACGTAGTTCCGTCCCCGAGACTGCTGGCCACTTCGATCGTGCCTTCATGCCGTGTGACGATGCCGTAGGCGACACTCATGCCCAGGCCGGTTCCCGAGTGTCCCTTGGTGGTGAAGAAGGGGTCGAAGAGATGTCGCCGGATTTCTTGGGGCATGCCGACGCCGTTGTCCTCGACTTCGCTGCGCACACAACCGTTGTGGTTGAAACAGCGCAGCACGAGCAAGCCACCCTGGGGCATCGCGTCGACCGCGTTGAGGATCAGGTTCGTGTAGACCTCGCGTAGTTCCGTGTCGTTGCCGAGGATCGGAAAGACCGGTTCGCACTCGACGCGTACCTCGACGTTGATGTTGCGGCGCTCGGCGTCGTTCTTCCACCGTGTGCGCGTGATCTCGACGGAGTCCTTGATGATCTCTGTCAGGTCGACCGAAGTCACCGGGCGATCGGTGCGCAAGCGTGAGAATTCCTGGATGCGACGGACCGTCTCGCGGCCATCCATCGCGGCCTTCTCGACCACGGCCATCTCGCCGTCGATCTCAGGCTCGAACCCCCTGGCCCGCAACAGCTGAGTCCGACCCAGAATCGCCCCGAGCAGATTGTTGAAGTCGTGAGCCACGCCCCCGGCCAGCTCCCCCAGGGCACGCAGTCTTTCGGTGTCCGCCAGCTTCTCGCGCAATCGCTTGGTCTCGGTCATGTCCACGAGCAGGCACTCGGCGGCCGGTCGGCCGCGGTATTCGATCCGGCTGCCGCGTAGCTCGAGCTCGTGCAGATTTCCCGACACGTCGCGAGCCACCACCTCGGCCGAGACGGGCGATTCTCCGCGCTCCCACGCCCCGATTCGCTCGGCGACGACCTCTGCGTGAGGCGCCTCGAAGATGCGCCCCAGGCGGAAGTCCGGATCGAGCGCCTGTTCCTCGGAAATCCCGAAGGTCTCCTCGAACGCGCGGTTGATAAACCGTACCTGCCCGCCCTGTAGGATCAGGATCGAGTCCGGCGAGTGCTCGACCAGATTGCGGTACTGCGACTCGGACTCCTCGAGTGCGCGCGTGCGCTCGCTGACCTGCTCCTCGAGCGTGGCGTTGAGCTGGGCCAACTGGTCCTGGTAGGCGGCGGATTCCGTCGCCTTCTCCTGTACCCGGTCCATCATCGTATTGAAGGCCTGACCCAGCTCGGCAAGCTCCCGCGCGCCGGAGACCGGGATACGGTAGGACGTGTCACCCATCGACAGAGCGTCGGTTCCCTCGGCCAGTTTCCGCAACGGCGCCGTAATGCGTCGTGCCATGAAGCGACTGCTGGCGACGGCAAGAAGGATGAGGATCAAGCCCGACAGCGCGAGCCCGAGCTCCAGACGCCTCAACTCGGCGTAGACCGAGTCGTATCCCAGGCCAACGCGCACGACGCCCCACGGCTCGTGGACGCCCTCGACCATGACAGGTACGACGGCCTCCAGAACCGGCCTGGCCTCGCCGTCCTCCCTTACCAGCGTTACCTGACGGCTCGTCGAGCCGGCGACTTCCTCGGGCAAGGAGGGAAAGAAGGACGAGTAGAGCGTCGAGCCCGCGACACCCGCGATCTCACCCTCCTTGTCGTGAATGACGACGTAGAGCAGCGCCGGATCTTCGACCGCACCTTCCGCTGCGATCTGTAGCGCCGCGTAGTTGTAGGCCAACAACGACGGCGTTGCGACCGCCCCGATGCTGTTCGCGATGGCCAGCCCGCGATCTGTCAGACCGCGTTTGAGAGCGGAGAGGACCCGATTGTGCACGACGAACGTTGTGGCGCCGATGACCAAAATCACCAGCAGGGTCGTGGTGACGGCAAAGCTGTGCTCCAGCCGCCGGCGCCTGAGCGCGGTGGAAATCACGAAGCCGGCCCCTGTGGGCGGAACCACACTTTCTCCAGGTCTACCTTGGCCACGCCGAGAGGCGTGGGGTTGAGACCCTCGACGTTCTCACGTACCGCAATGATGCCAACCGGGTGGTACAAGGGAACGAGCGGAGCCTCGCTCAGGATGTGGCGCTCGAGCTCGCGGTAGATCCGGGCTCGCTCGACGGGATTGGTTTCCTGAGTGCCCAGTTCGAGCAAACGCTCGGTCTCTTCGCTCAGGTGCCCGAAGTAGTTCCCGGAGCCGCCCGGCTCGAACAGCGAACGCAGGAAGGCATCGGGATCGGTCATGTCCGCAATCCAGGCCAAGAGAAACGCCCCCACGGTCTGATTCTCGAGGTGCTCACCCAGCTCGGGCCAGGTCACGGGAATGATTTCGAGCCGGATCCCGACCGCCGAGAGATCCTCGCGAATACGGTCCAGTACGCGGGCCGCCGCCGCACTCTGGGACGCGTTGTGCAAGGGGATCGGCGGCAATCCCTGCCCTCCGGGATAACCGGCCTGAGCGAGCAGCCGTCGCGCCTCCTGTGGATCGTAGTCCGGAGCCTTGACCTCCGGCGAGTATCCGGCCACGCCGGGCGGGAGGATGCCCACGGCCTCGCGGCGTATCGACGGAGAATCCTGCACCATCGCGTGACGATCGAGTGCGTGGGCCATCGCCCGACGGACGAGCGGCTGGTCCAGCGGTGGTAGCCGAGTATTGAGTCCCAGAAAAGACAGGCTGAGCTCCTGGTATCGATAGAGTGAGACGCGGTCGTCCTGCGCGAGCCGGGCCAGGCTGTCGGTCGGGGGCTCGAGCACGTCTAGCTGGTTCCTGGCGAATCGCGCGGCGCCGAAATCGGCTTCGCCTTGCCGCATAAAGTTGATCTGTACTGCGTCGAGGTACGGGCGGCCGGCAAAGTAGTCCTCGTTGGCCTCGAGCAGAATCCGTTCGTCGTGCCATTCGGCCAGGCGGAACGGGCCCGTCCCGATCGGTGCCCGACCAAAGGCCTCGTCGCCCATCTCGCGGACCAATCGCTCGGGCAGGATGGCGAGGTTGTCCATCGCCATGACTTCGAGGAAAGAGGGGTAGGGCCGCGCGAGACGGATCGTCAGGGTCCGCTCGTCGATGATTTCGAGTCCCGAAACGTCTTCGATCTTGCCCTGCGAGAACTCGGGCGCCCCGTTGATGATCATCAGGTAGGAGAAGGCCAGGCTCATCTCGGCCTTATTCGGGCACAACTGCCGGCGGATGGAGTAGACCACGTCCTTCGAGGTCAATTCGTCTCCGTTGTGGAAGCGCACCTCTGGGCGCAGGGTAAACGTGTACTCGAGGTTGTCCTTGGAGATCGTCCAGGTCTCCGCGACGCCCGGGATGACCGTCAGCGACGGGTCGTAGGTGACCAGCGTGTCGAAGATCTGGTTGATCGGCAGCGACTCGTACACGGACTCGCAGCGCAGCGGATCGAGGCTCTGCGGCGCCTCCTGCACCATGCGCAACGTCCCGCCACGTGCAGGATGCGTTGCCGCCGCCGCCCCGGCTCCGGGGGATCCGGAACAGGAGCACAGTACGACCGACCCGAGAAACAGCCCGGCGGTCAGAAACAGCAAAGATCGGCAGCTTGGTCGCATGTGGACCTCGGCGATGCGTAATTGCACACTTCGGGGTCATCCGACCCCGTGCATCGTAATTTCGTTGCCGTTTCGGGCTAAGTCAAGGAATGCACCCCTGTGCTATAGTCAGAGCGTTCCGGCCCTTCCTAGACGTGCCGGGACGAAACAAACGGGCGCCGGAATAGGCGCCCGATCCCGCGCGGCCCCCCGGGAAAAGTCAAAGCTGTTCCGAGGCCGGGCCCGGGAGACAACTCGGATTAGAGTCGAATCTCAACGAGCGCTCGGTGAGCACTCCCTTTCGTGATCGCACGGGGAGACGGATCCACTAATGTCGAAAGTCATGCTGGTCAACGTGACCCACGTGGAGGAATCCCGCGTGGCCGTGCTCGAGGACGGCGTCCTCGCCGCTTACGAAATCGAAACGATCAATCGGACAAGTGTCAAGGGCAACATTTACAACGCCGTGGTGGAGTCGGTCCATCCCACGCTCGAGGCCGCTTTCGTCAAGCTGGCGCCCGACCTCAAGGGTTTTTTGCCGCTGGACGAGGTCAACTTCAGACTGTTGCCGGCGCGCAGCGAGAGCCGCAAGGCGGGCCGGATCGGGCAGCACCTGCACCCCGGCCAGAAGATCATGGCGCAGGTCGTGCGCGAGCCGTTTGCCGACAAACCGCCGACGGTGAGCACCTATTTCTCGTTGCCCGGTCGTTTTCTCGTGCTGATGCCCGGCGTCGACTCTTCGGGAATCTCGCGCAAAATCGAAGACGCTGCAAAGCGCGAACGGCTCAAGCGCGTCGTCGACGAGTTGCCCTTGCCGGACGGTTTCGGCCTGATCGTCCGTACGGCCGGCGTGGGTCAGAACAAGACCGAGCTACAGCGAGACTTGCGCTACCTGCTACGCCTGTGGGAATCCGTGCAGCGCGGTTCGAAAGCGGTCGAGTTCCCGAGCCTTGTCTACCGCGAGGCGGACCTGGTGATCCGGACGATCCGCGACTTTCTGACCCCGGACATCGGCGAGGTGTGGATCGACAGCAATGAAACCTACGAGACGGCGTTACGATTCGCCCGCGACGTGATGCCGAGCCGCGCACGGACGATCAAGCTTTACACGGGTGACCGGCCGCTGTTCAATAAGTTCAACCTCGAGGAGCAGATCGAGCGGATCTACAAACGACGCGTGCCTTTGCCGTCAGGAGGCGAGATCGTCATCGACGGCACGGAGGCGCTCACGGCGATCGACGTGAACAGCGCCCGCTCCAAGCGCGTAGGGGACATCGAAGAGAACAATCTGCAGACCAACATCGAGGCCGCCGCCGAGATCGCCCGCCAACTGCGTCTGCGCGATCTGGGTGGACTGATCGTCATTGACTTCATCGATCTGGCTTCGGTCCGGAACAAGCAGAAGGTAGAGCGCGCCATGCGTGAGGCGATGCGGGGCGACCGTGCCAAGTACGACGCCACGCGCTTGTCCAAGCTGGGTTTGATGGAGATCGCCCGCCAGCGCATCAAGGGCGCCAAGATGGCCGCTTCCTACGCCACCTGCCCTGCCTGCGACGGCCACGGCCTGATCAAGAACATCGAGACGGCGGCACTGGCCTCGCTGCGCAAGCTGCAAACTCGCAGCTCACGCGGCAACGTGGGTCGTATCCGCGTAGCCCTGCCTCCCGAGGTCGCAACCTGGCTACTCAACAACAAGCGTGAAGAGCTGGTGCGCATCGAGAGGCGGCACGGGATCGGGATGGAGATCGTGCCCGCCCCGAGCCTGCTCCGCCACGAGAGCGAGTACGAGGTCCTGCAACGCGAAAAGGTCGAACCCGCGGCCGACGAGTTGCCGCGGCGCATACCGGAGAAGCGAGAACCGGTACCCAAGCCCGAGGATCGGCGTGACCGGGAGCAGGCGAAAACTGCCGAAGCGACCGAGGCGCCCTCGCCCGAGCCTGCGCAGGAAAACGAACGAACGCCGAAGCCGGTCGCGGAGGCAGTTGCGCCCGCCGCCAACAAAACGCCCGAGGAGACCGCCGAAGGACGCGAAGCCACGGAGGAGGCGGTCGCTGCGGATGGAAAACCCGATGCCGCGGCACCCGCCGTTGAGGGGGAAGCTCGGAGCCGACGCCGACGTCGGCGAAAGCGCAAGCCGCGCGCGACGCCCGGCGCGCGCGCGGACGGGCCCGGCGAGCACGACAAGCCGAAGCAGCCCGAGCACCCTCCCCTTCAGGTTACGCATGGGATCCGCGCCGACGAGCTGATGCCCGCGGCCTCCGGTTCGGCGGAGGGACAAGAGCGGAAATCCAGGTCGAAGAGCCGTTCTCCGAACGGTCCCCGACGCCGACGCCCCGCGGGCTCCGGCAGGAGCTAGGAGCCTGTCCTAGACTTCGGGTAGAATCGGCGTAGCGGGGCAGCCGGCGAGGAGAGTGGAGCGTGCCGATCGCTCTTTACCATCTGCAACACGATCCCTACTGCGAGAAGGCGCGGCTCGCGCTTGCGCTGGAGCGAGTCGACTACCAGTCGCTGGTCATCGATCCGGACGATCGAAAAGAGGTCGAGGTGATCTCGGGCCAGTCGCTGGTTCCGGTGATGGTGGACAACGACGGAAGCGTGATCGTCGAGTCGAACCGGATCCTGCGACACCTGGCCGCCGCTCCGGGCTCGCGGCTGCTGCCCTCGAGTCGGCGCGATCAGGCGCTGACCTGGGTGTTGGTCGACCGCGCAGATGTGTTTCTGTCACCGCTGTGCGCGGGGTTGACTCAAGGGGCTGACGCGGACGGAAACCCTCCCGGCGACGACGAGTTGCGCGTCCTGAGGCGCCGCCTGGAGGACGAGCTGGCGGTCATCGAGGGCATTCTGGAGCGCGGCCCCTATCTGTTCGGCGACCACGCGACCGTCGCCGACGTCGCCGCGCATGCGTTCCTGAACCGGCTTCCCGTGGAGGAGGTGCTTCCGCTGATCGGCGAGTATCCGCGTCTGACCGGTTGGTACGACCGCGTGCTGGAGGCGGCCGACCGTCGCAAGGAGAGGGAATGACCGCGATCGGCGGACGAGTCGCTCTGCTCGCGTCGGTGTTGGGTCTTCTTCTTCTGGGCCCTGGCGTCGGAGCGGGGACACCGGCCGCGAATTCGCCGCGCCCGGTCTCGACCTATTCGATCGTGGCTCGCGATCCGGCCACGGGCGAGTTCGGTGTGGCGGTGCAGAGCCACTGGTTCTCGGTGGGATCGGTGGTCACGTGGGCCGAGGCCGGTGTGGGAGCGGTGGCCACGCAGTCGTTCGTGGAGGTCTCCTACGGACCGCGGGGACTACGACTGATGGGCGACGGGAAAACGGCGACCGAGGCGCTGAGGGAATTGGTGGCCAAGGATCCGCACCCGGAGGTGCGGCAGGTGGCGTTCGTCGACGCGGCGGGGCGAGTGGCGGCGCACACGGGCGAAGGTTGCATTCCGGGCGCCGGACACCGGAAGGGAACGGGATACTCGGTGCAGGCCAACTTGATGCTGACGAACGAGGTCCCGGAAGCGATGGCCCGAGCCTTCGAGAACGCTTCGGGCCCGCTGGCGGAACGGCTGCTGGCAGCGCTGGAGGCAGCGCAGAAGGTGGGCGGCGACATTCGCGGAAAACAGTCGGCTGCCCTGCTGGTGGTGCGTGCGGAGGCGACGGATCGGCCCTGGACCGATCGGTTGATCGATCTTCGGGTGGAAGATCACGAGCATCCGGTGGCAGAGCTGGCGCGGCTGCTGCGACTGCATCAGGCGTACGAGAAGATGAATCGTGGGGACGAGGCGGTGGCGGAAGGAAAGTTGAATCTGGCTCTCGCGGAGTACTCGGCCGCGGAGGAGATGTTCCCGGACAACGACGAGTTCGTCTTCTGGCACGCGGTGACTCTGGTGACAAACGACCGTGTCTCGGAGTCGTTACCGCTATTCGCTCGGGCTTTCCGGATGAACCCCAACTGGATGATTCTCGTTCCCCGGCTCGTCGAGGTCGGTCAGCTTCCCGATGATCCCGAGTTGGTCGGTCGGATCCTCGCTGTCGGCCCTCAGGCCTCTCTTTCCAAGTAGGTCGTAGAGTTGCCCTGCCGGTTCGTGGGGTTCGGGGGGAGTGGTCTCTCTCGGCGGGGACGCTCTTGGAAGATCGGGGACGTTTCCCAAATCGGGGTTTTGGGGACAGGTCAAGTTGCTCGGACCGATCGGTGTTTGATTTCATAAGTTTGACCTGTCCCCAAAACCCCGATTTGGGAAACGTCCCCGATCCTCCCCGATGATGTGCCGCGCTCGATCGCACAGACCCCGGCGAGAGAGACCACTCCCCCCGAACCCCACGAACCGGCAGGGCGGCGGCCCGATGAGCGTTGAGGGTTTTTTTCGAGGTCGCGATTGTCGTGGGATTAGGCTGTAACGGCGCGAATTTCTCCGTTTTTTTTGGTCGATTGGCTGTGGCATCCTCGGCCCGGCATCCGTACTCTTTTTTTGAAGCTGCAGGGATCGACTGCGCTGCTTCGAAATGGATGGGTTGCGAGCGGGGGCGAGTGTCGCCCGCGCTCTGTGAGGGGATCGAGCTTGGATACGTTGCCCGATCGTCGGACGGAGGTTCGGGGAGAGCTGTGCCAGCTGCTGGACGCTCGCGGTGCGTTCGACATCGTCGAGGCGGCACTGCTCATCGCGGCGGAGGAGTACCCGGAGCTGGACGTCGAGCGCGAAGCGCGACGGATCCGTCTGATCGCGGCCGAAGGTGCGCGCCGTGCATTCAATCTGTCCAACCCTTTCGCAAGGCTGGATGTGCTGCGCGCGTTCCTACACGACGAGCTGGGCTTCGGTGGGAACGAGAACGAATACAACGACCCGCGGAACAGCTACCTCAACGAGGTCCTCGACAGGCGGTTGGGCAACCCGCTGAGCCTATCGATCATTTTTATCGAGGTCGCTCGAGCGGCCGGATTCGAGGCTCGCGGGGTCGGGCTTCCGGGTCATTTTGTTGCTCGGGTGTCGCTCGACGGGCGCACGCTGCTGATCGACCCTTACAACGGTTGTCACGTGATCAGCGAGGACGACTGCAGACAGTTGGTTTCCCGAACGACGGGCCGATCGTCACTGTTTCGTCGTAATTTGCTCAAAGGAACGGACGAGCGTGCGATGCTAACGCGGATGTTGCTCAATCTGAAGTATATCCACGTGAAGAACGAGGACTACCCTCGAGCGCTGGCCGCGGTGGAACGACTGCTGTTGGTCTCTCCCGACGACTCGACGGAGATCCGCGACCGAGGATTCCTTCACGCCCACCTGGGCCGTCCCGGCGCGGCGGTCTCCGATCTGGAATCCTATCTGGCCTTGACTCCCGGCGCGCGCGACGCGGATTCGGTGCGCGGCCGGGTGGCCTGGCTGCGTCAGCGCATCTCCGAATACAACTAGAAAGACCCAGCGCGATGGCCGAGTTTGAAACGGGGCCGAGGCGTGTAGGATAATGTCCTTCGACATGGGTCGTGGGGCCCACGTCGTTCCGTGCGCACCTCGACGGGCCGGCTCTGGCGCGGAAGCTACCACCTAACGCATCACGAGGAACAGGTCTCTTCAAAATGGGCACTGAAGCTACGGCCAGGCCGAAACGGCCTAAACCGAAGAAACTGGAACGCGTCGTGATCCGGTTCGCCGGGGATTCGGGCGACGGGATGCAGCTTACCGGGATGCAGTTCACGGCCGCCACTGCCGCGGCAGGGAACGACCTGGCGACGCTACCAGATTTTCCCGCGGAGATCCGCGCGCCGGCCGGCACGCTGGCGGGTGTGTCCGGTTTCCAGATTCAGTTCGCCTCGGACGCGGTCTTCACGCCGGGCGACGTTCCGGACGTGCTGGTGGCGATGAACCCCGCAGCACTGAAAGCCAACATCGGGGATCTGGCGGCGGGTGGGATCCTGATCGTCAACGCGGATTCGTTCAAGGAGGCGGATCTGCGCAAGGCGGGGTGCGAGACGAATGCCCTGGAGGACGGCTCGCTCGACGGTTACCAGGTGTTCAAGGTCGAGCTGACCCGTCTGACCCGCGCGGCGCTGAAGGAGGTCGACCTGCCGACGCGGGCCGTCGATCGCTGCAAGAACTTCTTCGCGCTGGGCATGATGTACTACTTGTACAACCGACCGACCGACGTGACGGAACGGTGGATCGAGAGGAAGTTCGCCGGCAAGGAACAGCTGATCGAGGCGAACCGTCTGGCGCTGAGGGCCGGCTTCGCATACTGCGAAGCCACCGAGCAATTCGCCAGCTCCTACGAGGTGCCCGCGGCCCGACTGGAGCCGGGCACGTACCGCAACATCTCGGGTAGCCAGGCCCTGGCGCTGGGCTTCGTCGCCGCGGCGCAGAAGAGCGACCTGACGCTGTTTCAGGGTGCCTACCCAATCACGCCGGCTTCGGACCTGTTGCACGAGCTGTCGACGCTCAAGAATCTCGGCGTGATCACCTTCCAAGCCGAGGACGAGATTGCGGCGATCGGCGCTTCCATCGGTGCAGCGTTCGCGGGCTCGCTCGCGATCACCTCGACGAGCGGGCCGGGTATGGCGCTCAAGAGCGAGTTCATGGCGCTGGCCGTCATGGTCGAGCTACCGCTGGTGGTGGTCAACGTGCAGCGCGCCGGCCCTTCGACGGGGCTACCGACGAAGACCGAGCAGGCGGACCTCCTGCAATCGGTTCACGGCCGCTCGGCGGAGACCCCCTGCATCGTGATGGCATCGAGCACTCCGGCGGACTGCTTCGACACGGCCTACGAGGCCTGCCGCTTGTCGCTTCAGCACATGACGCCGGTGATCCTGTTGTCGGACGGTTTCATCGCCAACGGCGCGGAACCGTGGAAACTGCCGCGCATCGAGGACCTGCCTGAGATCCGGGTCTCCTTCCGCCGCGAGGCAGAGGGGTTCCAGCCCTACTCTCGCGATGCGAAGACGCTGGCCCGTCCCTGGGCCGTTCCCGGCACCCCGGGTCTGGAGCACCGTGTCGGGGGGCTGGAGAAGGCGGACGGCACGGGAGACGTTTCCTACGATCCGGCCAATCACGAGCGGATGGTTCGCGTCCGCGCCGAGAAGGTCCAGCGCGTGGCCGACGACATTCCGCTCGCCGAGCCGATCGGCGACCGGGAGGGTGATTTGCTGGTCGTCGGCTGGGGCTCGACCTACGGCTCGATCACGAGTGCGGTACGACGAGCGCGCGCGCAAGGTATGCGCGTCAGCCAGTTGCACCTGCGCTACCTCAACCCGCTACCGCGAAACCTGGGCGAACTGCTGGACCGCTACAAGCGGGTCCTGGTCCCGGAGATCAATCTGGGACAACTGTCCCTGCTCCTGCAGGGGCGCTTCCTCAGACCGGTGATCGGGTTCAACAGGGTTCGGGGATTGCCTTTCCAGGCCGCCGAGGTGCTGGACAAGATCGTGGAAGTCCTGGAGAGGAAATGAGATGAGCACGGCCAAGAAACTGACGAAAAAGGAATTCGTGTCGGACCAGGAGGTTCGCTGGTGTCCCGGCTGCGGCGACTACGCGATTCTCAGCGCGGCCCAGCAGGTCTTTCCGGAGCTCGGAATCCCGCGAGAGCGCTTTGTGATCGTCTCCGGCATCGGCTGTTCGAGCCGCTTTCCCTACTACATGAACACCTACGGATTTCACACGATTCACGGTCGTGCGCCTTCGATCGCGACGGGGATCAAGCTGAGCAACCCGGAGCTCTCGGTGTGGGTCGTGACGGGTGACGGCGACGCGCTCTCGATCGGCGGGAACCACATCATTCACCTGATGCGCCGCAACCTGGACGTGAACGTGCTCTTGTTCGACAACAGGATCTACGGATTGACGAAGGGTCAGTACTCTCCGACGTCGGAGGTCGGCAAGCGCACGAAATCGACTCCTTACGGCTCGATCGACCGTCCGTTCAATCCTGCGGCGCTGGCCCTGGGAGCCGGATCGACCTTTCTGGCCCGCAGCGTGGACGTCTATGCAACGCACCTGCGCCAGACGATGAAGGAAGCGCACGAGCACCGTGGGACGGCCTTCATCCAGATCTTCCAGAATTGCAACATCTTCAACGACGGTGCGTTCGAGAACATCCGCGACAAGGGGTTGCGTGAAGACAACCTGCTGCGCCTCAAACACGGCGAGCCTCTGGTCTTCGGAAAGAACCAGGACCGGGGAATTCGTCTCACGGGATGCAATCAGCCCGAAGTGGTCAAGCTGGGCGACGGCATCGGCGAGAAAGACCTGATGGTGCACGACGAGAAGGGTCCGATCGGCTACGCGGCGATGCTGACGGACATGCAGCCTCCGAACTGGCCGATGCCGGTGGGCGTGATCCGCCGAATCGAGGCGCCCTGCTTCGATGAGGCCGTGCGGCAGCAGATCTCGGATGTCACGAAGAGCCGCGGCGCCGGTACCCTTCGCGACCTCATCTACTCCGGAAGCACCTGGGACGTTTCCTAGCTCCCTCGATCGTTTTTTCAGTGTTGTAGGTAGAGGCCCGCGCGGGGATCGGGCCGGGGATTCCGTGCGGGCTTTCTCTCCGGGGGCGCTCCTCGCTCGACGACGTGTCTCGCTCCTCGCTCCGGTCCGATTACGCGCGGCACGATGATGTGCCGCGCTCGCTCGCACAGGCCCCGGTGAGAAAGCCCGCACGGAATCCCCGGCCCGATCCCCGCGCTGCGGTCGAGTCAGGGGAACCTTACCCTGTCGGGTCTTGATAGGTCGTACTTGCGGCGGCTTACCAGTAGGTCGACGCCTTCGCGGCGCAGCTTGCGGAAGCCGAAGAGGTGGAAGGTGTCCAGGGGGTAGAGACGCACGATGCGGGTGTTGACGATCAGGACGCCGTCGAGATCGGGATGACGGCGTACGCCCGGCAGGAATTTCACCAGGCGGCCCATGCGTAGTCGGCGAAGGACCGCGGAGACTCTCAGCCAGAACAGGCGGAACTCGCGGGCGACGAAGAAGCCGTCGTCGCCCTTGCCCTGGTACAGCGGCAACAGCACGAGACCGTCTTCGGGGCAGAGCACGAGTCCGTGGTTGTCGCGAGCCAGAATTTGACCCTTGCGGACTGCCTGGAAATTGCTGAAGCCGGGCTCCATCCGGAACGCGTCGGTCGGTTCGATGGCGTGGCGGTGCCGAACCTCGATGACGCGTGGAATGTCACGGCTTTCTTGCGACAGCATCCGGCGCCGGTGTTGGAGGTCCTGGACGGCGGAGGCGTCGACGAATCGAGCGGCGACGAGCGCGAGCCACAGGACGGCTTCGAGTCGGTCGATCGAGCTCGGCGAATCGTGTTGGCCGGCCTCGATTCCGAGCGTGACGATGCCGTAGTTGTTGAGGTACTCGAGCAGTGAGCCGTCGACCTGTTCTTCGAGACCGAGAATGACGGGGAGCGGGAACTCGGCGGCGAACTTGCGGTTGAGCAGCGTGTCGCCGACGGTCAGGAAAGGCGGGCCCTCGGCGGAACTAGTGTGCATGTCCAGGAAATAGATCGGACCCCGGGCGATCGCGATCTCGTCTCGCATGACCCTTACGAGATCGCGCTGCTCGGTGTCCTCGACCGCCTCGGCTCCGTCGGTCGGGGCGTCCAGCAGGATCGCGACTTTTTCCGGAGTCCACTGGCGGTTCAGATCGAGATCGACGAAGCGTGTGCGCTCGCGGAGCGCTGCGAGATTGCCTCCGAGGAAAAGCAGCCGACCGCGGACCGGCGGGCGGTCGCGCTCGAGGCGCGTGACGACGCGCTCGGCGGCCTTTATGCCGGCGATCTCGTTGCCGTGGATCGCTGCGGTGACGATGATCGTCGGCCCCTCGGACTCACTCTTGATGAGTCCCAGGACACGGCTGTACTCGGAGGGGGCCTCGGAGAGGCCGGACAGGTCTTCGGACACGATGGAAGGCTAATCTTCGAGGCAATCGAGCTGCTCGTGGAGCAGCTCGGCGGCCATGTTCATGAAATCTCGTTCGGTGATGATGCCCATCAGACGGCCGTCCTTGACCACCGGCAGGGCGGCGATCTGTTTGTCCCGCATGAGCGTCATGGCATCCATGATGGATTGTTCGGGCGAGACCGTGATCGGATCCCGCTTCATGATCTCCGCGACCGCGGTCGGACGGGTCACGCCGCGCGTCCCCTGCTTGGCGAACACTTCCAACAGGGAACGGTAAGATACCAGACCTACCAGATTGTGCTCGTGATCCTCGACCGGAACGTGCCGAATCCGCTTCCAGGCCATCACGCTGGCCACGAGATCCAGCGACTCGTCCTCGCCGACGGTGTAAAGGTCGGCCGTCATGTACTGTTCGACCCTGAGGTAGCAGCGTCGCCAGCCACCGGACTCCTCGAGCCGTGCCGATTCCCATTCGCTGACAGGCGTGTTCTGGTGCTGGCGCGTAACGGTGGCGGCGGTGAGCGCCGCCAGACGCTCGCCCATGATCCCCCGATCGCGCATCTCGCCCAGCGATTGGGCAATCCACTGGGCGCCCGTGCGGCAGGTCGCCACCCGTCGTTCGATCACGCCGAGATAGCGGTCGACATCCGCCGCGTCTCTTTTGTCACGTCGCGCGGGCAAGCCAGTCAATCGACGCCGGCCTCACGCGTCAGAAACTCGCCGTACAGATCGGATCGCAGGCCGAAGTGCAAGTGCCCGAAGCGGCGCTCGTCGACGAACCGGCGTACGTGGTCGAGCAACGCGTCGGCCCGCTCGGCGTAGGTCCAGGGAAACGCGGCACAGGAGAGCAGCGAGGCCGGGGCCACGTGCGGAGACGGTCGCTCGACCGCGGTCTGCTCCGACTTGTGCAGCCGCCAGATGCCGGCGACCGGAAACAGGCCGCGCGGGGCATCACTCCCAACCGTCTCCGAACTGTCGAACGGGACGGCCGGTGCGAACCAGCCACCCGCGTCGCGAACGACCAGCGCGTAGTCGTCGCCTAGACCGATCGCCGGTAGGCTCGCGGCCACGGCGGTCGATTTCCCCGAACGTGACGGGCCGGCGTAGATCCAGGCGCGGCCCTCGTGAAGCACTCCCGCGGCGTGCATGGCGAAGCCGCCGCGGTCCAGGGCCAGGATCGCCAACAGGTACCTCGCCGCGTTCTCGACGACACGACCGAGAGGCTCGCGAGCACGATCGGTGATGCCCAGCAGCCATGCATCTTTGTCGCGGCTCGCTCGGCCCAGGGCGAAATTGTAGGAAACGACGATCCGACGAACCGGATCTCCGTGGGCTTCGAGCCGGTAGCGTTCGCCGTAGAACGGTGCGTCGAGCCACCCGGCGCTCCCCGCATCGAGCACACGTATCGTCACGTCGGCGGCCACTGCGCCCGCTGGCGCCAGAAACGGCCCCCAACGTGCCTCGAGCTCCCGGGCCAGCGGCGCGTCCAGACCGTCGAATCGAATCGTCCGGTCTCCGATGCGCAGGTCGCGCGAGTCGTCGCCGCGCCCGTCGCGCAGACCGGTCAACCGGGAATGCAGCCCACTGTCAGCCATCTTCGTCGCGTTGGCCTCCGGCCCCGACGGGGGCACGCGATCCCACCGGACGGGTGGAATCAGGGGGTACAATAGCGCGAGAGGCGAAGATGAGTCCTGGCGAGTCGAGACCGCTCAACCGGAACGTGCTGCTGGACTACTTCCTGCGGGCTGCGGTGCCGCGCGAACAGTGGCAGGTCGGGATGGAGTTGGAAAAGATGGGCCGCAACGCGGCGACCGGCCGACCGTTGCCTTACGAGGGCGAGAATCCCTCCGTGCTCGGGGTGCTCGAGTTCCTGCAATCCGAGCGCGGGGGTGACCCGATCCTCGAGGCCGACAAGCTGATCGGCATCGACGCCCCGTGGGGTACGATCTCGCTCGAACCCGGCGGCCAGGTCGAGTGGTCCTCGCGCCCCTGCGGATCGCTCGACGAGCTGCGGGCATCGCTGGACGAACACCTGCGGTCGATGCTCGAAGTGGAACGCGCGCTCGCCGTTCGGTGGCTCGTCGAGCCCGTCGACCCGGAGCTGCCACTCGACGCGATGCCGTGGATGCCCAAGGCACGCTACAAGATCATGCGACCGTTCCTAGGCGCACGGGGACGCCTGGCCCACCGCATGATGACGCAGACCGCGAGTATCCAGTGCGCGTTCGATTACGCCGACGCCGGGGATTGGACACGGAAGTTCAAGACGGCCTCGTTGATCACTCCGTTGGCCGTCGCTTTGTTCGCCAACTCGGCGCGCATCGACGGGGCCGACACCGGCTACGCCAGCTTCCGCCAGGCGATCTGGCGCGAGACGGATCCCGCCCGGTGCGGCCTGCCTCCCGTAGTGTTCGACGACGGCTTCGGACCCGAAGCCTGGTTGGACTGGGTGCTCGAGGTTCCGACAATGTTCCTGCATCGAGCCCGCGGGCGCGTCCCCGCCGGCGGGGTTCCTTTCGGCAAGCTGCTCGAACGTGTCGGCTGCACGGCGGTCAAGCACGAAGACTGGGAGACGCACATCTCGACGATCTTCACCGACGTACGTTCCTACGACTATATCGAGGTGCGTTGCGCCGATCTTCAACCCGACGTGCTGGCCTTTTCGGTACCGGCATTCTGGAGCGGCATCCTGTATTGCGAGGACTCACTCGAGGCCGCGCTGGAGCTCGGTGGCGCCATTTCATCCTACGAGAAATGGGTCGAAGCGATCGATATCGCGGCCAGGCACGGCCTGGAGGGCCGGCTGGGGCGCCGCGGAATAGGCGAGCTGGCTGCCGAGGCGCTGTCGATCTCGCTGCGCGGCCTGAAGAATGGCGCCGCCTGCGCCGGCGACGCAGGCGCCGGTATCGAGGCCGTCGAACGCTTGGCCAAGCATCACCGAATCGAGCTCGCCGCCTGAATCTTTCCCCGACCCCCGGGTTCCGATAGAATCGGTCTTTCCCCGATCACGACTCCGAATACGAACTGTATCGGACGAGGAGGCCGGAACGATGAGCTCCATCCCCAAGTATCTCGAACGCAATCGCAAGCGACATCTCGAGGAGTTGACCGAGCTGCTGTCGATCCCGTCGATCAGCACCGACAAGAGCAAGGTCGACGACGTCAAGCGGGCGGCCGCGTGGGTGCACCGGCGCATGGAGCAGGCCGGTTGCACACGCGTGGAGACGTTCAAGACCGGCGGGCATCCGATCGTCTACGGAGAGTGGGTCGGCGCCCCTGGGAGGCCAACGATCTTGGTCTACGGTCACTACGACGTCCAGCCGGTCGATCCGATCGATCAATGGAAAACACCGCCGTTCGAACCGACACTGCGAGAAGGGCGGATCTACGCCCGCGGAGCGTCGGACGACAAAGGCCAGTTCATCGTCCACGTCAACGCTCTCGAGGCACATCTTGCGAACGGCTCGTCCTGTCCGGTCAATCTCAAGTTCGTCATCGAGGGCGAGGAAGAGGTTGGTTCGGACAACCTCGAGCCGTTCATCCAGAACCACGAGGCGATGCTGACCTGCGACGCGATCGTCGTGTCGGACACGGCGATGTTCGACAAGGGCGTGCCTTCGATCTGCTACGGACTGCGGGGCCTGACCTACCTGGAGGTCTCGTTGCGCGGCTCGGACAGCGACCTGCACTCCGGAAGTTACGGCGGCTCGGTGGTCAACCCCGCAAACGCGCTCGTCGAAATTCTGGCCAGGTTGAAGGATGCCAGGGGCCGCGTGACGATTCCGGGCTTCTACGACAACGTGCGCCGGCTGGCGGTGCCCGAGCGGAGAGACTTCAATTCGTTGCCGCACTCGGACCGCAAGTTCAAGAAGTCGATCGGCGCCCCCGAGCTATTCGGCGAGTCCAACTACTCCACGCTGGAACGGCTCTGGGTCCGGCCCTCGCTGGACATCAACGGAATCTGGGCCGGATTCACGGGCGAAGGGGCCAAGACGGTAATCCCGGCGGAGGCACATGCCAAGGTCTCGATGCGACTGGTACCGGACCAGACCCCGAAGGAGATCTTTCGCAAGGCGGCGGCCTACATCAAGAAGATCGCGCCCAAGACGGTCAAGGTCAGCGTGCGTGACCTGCACGGAGGAGACGCCTGGGTGGCGCCGACCGACCACCCCGCTCTGCGGGCGGCGGGCGACGCGATGCTGCGAGCCTTCGGCCGGAAGCCCGTCTTCGTCCGCGAGGGAGGCTCGATCCCGATCATCCCCATCTTCCAGCACCTGCTCAAAGTACCGGTCGTCTTGATGGGTGTGGGTTTGCCCGACGACAACCTGCACGCTCCGAACGAGAAGATGGATTTGGAGCAATTCTACAAGGGGATCGAGGCGGCGGCTTACCTGATGGAAGAGTTGGGCAAGCCACCGAAGGCCTCGTCGGACTCGTCGCGGCCGGCCAAGAAGAAACGGTCCGCTCGCTGAGCGGGGAGTAGATCGTTGGCCAGACCCGCTTGGATTGCCGTGGCTCTGCTGGCGCTCTTGCTCGGCGGTCCGCTCTCGGCTGCCGGCGAGGTGCGCGTCGCCGTCGCCTCCAATTTCGCGGCAGTGTTGGCAGAGCTTTCCGCGGAATTCGAATCGGCCTCGGGACATCGCGTGCTGGCCATTCCCGGATCGACCGGCAAGCTCTACGCGCAGATCACCAACGGCGCGCCCTTCGAGGTCTTTCTCGCAGCCGACGCGGTCAGGCCCCGTCTGCTCGAAGAGAATCGTTCGGCCGTCGCGGGTACCCGCTTCACCTACGCCTTCGGTCGTCTGGCCCTGTGGAGCGCCCGTTCCGAACTGGAGGTCGGAGACGGGGCGATCCTGAAGAGCAAGAACTATCGGCACCTGGCGATCGCCAACCCCCGCACGGCACCGTACGGTGCCGCGGCGCGACAGGTGCTCGATCGGATGGAGCTGTGGCAGGACACGGAGCGGCGACTCGTTTTCGGCGAGAGCGTCGGGCAGACGTTCCAGTTCGTCTCGACGGGCAATGCCGAGCTCGGTTTCGTCGCGTTGTCCCAAATCCTCCGACCCGGTTTCGAAGCGTCAGGATCGCACTGGATCGTGCCCTCCGAGCTCCACCAGCCTATCGACCAGCAAGCGGTGTTGCTCAGCGCCGGCCGAGAAAACCCCGCCGCCGTCGAGTTCGTGACCTTTTTGCGCTCCCCCGCCGCCCGAGAGACCATCGAACGCTTCGGCTATGGTGTCGAGTAGTCGGCGGGGGCGATGAACGGGCTCGAAATGACTCCCCTGCTGCTCAGCCTGCAATTGGCAGCGGTGACCACGCTCGTACTGTTGCTGCTGGGCACGCCGCTGGCCTGGTGGCTCGCGCGCGCCCGCTCGTGGGTCAAGGCGCCGATCGAGGCGCTGGTGGCCATGCCTCTCGTCCTGCCGCCGACGGTACTCGGCTTTTACCTCCTGGTCGCCCTCGGACCGCAAGGACCGGTCGGGAGCGTCTGGAGGGCGGCCGGGGGCGGCGCTCTCGTCTTCAGCTTCTCGGGATTGGTGATCGGATCGGTCATCTACTCGTTGCCCTTCGTGGTGCAACCGCTCCAGGCGGCGTTCGAAACGGTGGGACGAGACCCTTTGGAGGCCGCGGAGACACTGGGGGCGGGGCCCATCGATCGCTTCTTCACGGTCGCCGTACCTCTGGCTCGGAGAGGATTTCTGACGGCGGCCACGCTCGGCTTCGCGCACACCCTGGGAGAGTTCGGTGTGGTCTTGATGATCGGCGGCAACATCCCCGGCAAGACGCGAGTCGTTTCGATCGCCATCTACGATCACGTCGAATCGTTGAGCTACGCCGAGGCGCACGTCCTGTCGGCCGTGCTGTTACTGTTCTCCTTCGGCGTCCTGCTCACCGTCTACATCGCCAACCGGCGAGTGACCCGGATCCGACTCTCGTGAGCAACGTAGCGGCACGTTTCCGGCTTTCCCTGGGCGCCTTTCGTCTCGACGTCGAGCTCGATGCGCCGGGCCGAGGCGTCACGGCGATCTTCGGACCATCGGGATCGGGCAAGACGACGCTGCTGCGTTGCGTCGCCGGCCTGGAACACGCGCCCGCCGGTCGTCTCGAGGTCAACGGCGAGCGCTGGCAAGACTCGGATGCTGGACTCTTCGTGCCAACGCACAAGCGACCGTTGGGCTACGTGTTTCAAGAGGGCAGGCTCTTCTCCCATCTGAGCGTGCTGGCCAACCTGCGCTACGCGGCGCGCCGAAGAAGCGGCGGCCTTTCACGGGTCGCCCTCGAGCGGGCCGTCGAGTGGCTGGGTCTCGGCGCCGTGCTCGATCGGTTTCCCGAGCGACTGTCCGGCGGCGAGAAGCAGCGTGTCGCGGTCGCGCGCGCCCTGCTGTGCGGCCCCGGCTTGCTGTTGATGGACGAGCCGATGGCTAGCCTGGACGAGGAGAGCAAGACCGAGATATTCCCCTACCTCGAGCGATTGCACCGCGAGCTTTCCATCCCGATGCTCTACGTGAGTCACTCGCGCGCCGAGGTGATGCGTCTCGCCGACCACGTCGTGTTGCTCGATGCAGGTCGCGTGCGCGCGACTGGACCGGTGAACGAGATCACCTCGCGTCTCGATCTGTCCTTCGGCACCGAGACCGAGATCGGCACGATCGCCGAGGCCCGGGTCGTCGGCCGCGACGACGAGTTTGGTCTGACCTACCTCGAGTTCCCAGGCGGACGCCTGAGCCTGCCCGCCGGCCGCGATCTGAGTCTCGGAGAGCGCATCCGCGTGCGTCTGCTCGCGCGCGACATCAGCCTCACGCGACAACGCCCGGGCCAAACCAGCATTCTCAACGTGCTCCGTGCCCGCGTCGTGGAGATCCGCGACGGCGAGTCGGTGCTTCCTCTCGTCGCCGTCGACACGGGAGGCACGGTGCTGCTCTCTCGCATCACGCGCAAGTCGCTCGTCGGTCTCGATCTCCGTCCGGGTGTCGAGGTCTACGCGCAGATCAAGGGCGTGGCCCTGCTACCGTAATCTGCGCGGTCATCTTTCGAACTAGATGAACACGACTCAAACGGAGCTAGAATAGGGCGCCATGGCCGACTGGGATGTGATAGTGCTCGGTGGTGGATCGGCCGGCAGCTCCGCCGCCAAGTCCGCGACGCAGGCGGGAGCCCGGACGCTGCTGATCAACGACGGCGAGCTGGGTGGTCTGTGCATCCTGCGCGGCTGCATGCCTACGAAGGCCATGCTCGCCTCGGCCCACGCATTGCACGAAACGCTACACCTCGACGAGTTCGGCGTGCGTCTCGACGGACGGGCCGTCCCGGATTTCGCGCGCATCATGCAGCGCAAGAACGGCCAGGTGGAGCGGTTCCAGCGGGCCAAGATCCGGAGCATCGAGAGTCAGGACTACGAGGTGACCTTCGGTCGGGCGCGCTTCACGGCAGACGGCGCGATCGACCTCGACGGGCGGCGGCTGGAGGGTGTGAGCTACGTAATCGCCACGGGGTCGGTGCCGGAGTTTCTGCCCATTCCCGGTATCGAGAACGTGCCCGTGCTCACCAGCGACGACGTGATGCGGCTCGAATCGCAGCCCGCCTCGCTGTTGGTGCAGGGTGCGGGCCCGATCGGTCTCGAGCTGGCTCAGTTTTTTGCGCGCATCGGCACTCGCGTGCTGCTGGTCAACCGCTCTCCCCTGCTCTCCCGCACCGACCCTGAATGCGGCGAGGAGCTGCGTCGCGCGTTCGCGGAGGAGCCGAACCTGCGTCTCGCCGTGCCCGGCGCGGTCGAGCATCTAAGCAACACCGACTCGGGTCTCGCCGCCCGGGTTCGCTCGAACGGCGAGATCCTCGAGTTCGAAGCGGATGCGTTGCTGATGGCGACGGGACGGCGGGCTGCGCTCGACGATCTAGGTCTGGAACGGGTGGGACTCGACCCGGGAAGCGGCCGGCTCGAGCACGACGGATCGATGCGCACGGCCCACCCGCGGATCTTCGTCGCCGGTGACGCGACGGGGAGTTTTCAGATCCTGCACCTCGCCAACCAGGAAGGAGCGGTCGCAGGTCACAACGCGGCCGGGGCTACGCCGGCGGCGGAGATGAGTTATCGATTAAAAATGGCCGTAATCTTCACCGACCCCCCGTTCGCCACGGTCGGTCTGAACGATGTCGAGGCGGCGAAGCACGGTCTCGAGCCGGTCGTCGGGAGAGCGCGATTCCCCGAGACGGGACGCGCCATCACGATGGGCACGCGACACGGGCTGTGGAAGGTGCTGGCCGACCGGCGAAACGGCGAACTCCTGGGCTCGGCGATCGTGGGTCCGCGCGCGGATGACTTGATCCATCTGATCGCGACGGTCATGCACTATCGCGGCAACGTAGAGGAGATCTGCGGCTTGCCCTGGTACCACCCCACCCTGTCGGAGGTGATTCTCAACGTCGGGCGCGACATCGCCGGGCAGATGGATCGTTCGTGTACGATTCCGGGAGCGGCAACCCTGCCTCCCGGGTACTCGATCACGATGCACCGGGAGTCCGGCGAAGAGGGCGATTGATGCGAGGAATCGTATCGTTTCATCCAGTCGACGTGGAGTTCTTCGACCGGTTGATCGGGCCGCTGACGGCCGGCGAGAAGGTCAACCCCGAGCAGTTTCTCGATACGGCACGCCGGGCCCGGAACGCCGAGTGGCACGTCAAGGGTCACAAGCGCGCCTTGGAAACGCTGCTGACGCTGCTCGAACCTCCGCCCCCGCCTGCCGAGGGCACGCTGTGGGACAAGGTCCGCACGCGACTCGAGCGCTTCGACTTCAAACCGGACCCGACCGCCACCCTCGTGGCGGGCAAGATCGAGCCGGATCTTCATCTATACGGAAGGCCGTTCTTTATCTGCGAAGGCTCGGCGGAGCGCGTGGCGACGATCGTCGACGAGTACTTGCAGGCCGAGGGCAAGGCGGCACTCGATGCTCTTGCGCTCGAGCAGTTGCTGCGCATCCATCCCGACCTCGGCGGCAAGCTCGAGCCGGGCGAGATCGCCGAGCCGACGGCCGACGCAAGCTATCGCAACGAGCTGCTCAATTCGCTAAAGTCGATCTTCGCCGTGGCCAAGGCGGCGCGTGAGGGAGGCCACTGGGGGCCCGCGGGGGGACCGCGAGAGAACGCCAGCGAGGCGCTACCGCGTGAGCTTCCCTGGAGAGCCGTCCAGCTACACAGCCGGGCGGTGCCGTTCTGGGTCGGCAAGGACGTCGACGGACTGGAGACGGTTTGCCGCTCGGCCGAGGTGGAACCGCCCGACGTGCTCGCACCGGCCTGGGGGCTGTTCTCGCGCGCGATCGATGACTTCCCCTCCCTACGCGACGCCCTGTCCGTCGAACTGCGGCACGAGCGCGACGTCGGCGCGTTCGTCTCGCCCGACGACGTACCCCAGTTGCTGGCCTTCCTCGGAACCGAAGGCTCGCGCATCATCCAGGCGGCCTCGCGGCACGGCGTGGGACCGACCTGCACGACCCTGCTGCGCAAGATCCGCGAGTGCGCGCACTACGCCGAGCGTCACCGAATGGGCTATCTCGAAGCCTCCGGCATCATGCCCCTGTCCTACGACCCGGAAGACGACAACGAGCTCGAATGAGGGCCTAACCGGCGATGTTTAGCCGATTGGGGACGTTTCCCAAACCCCCGTTTTGGGGACAGGTCAAACCTTCGAAGTCAGACACCGATTGACCCAGGCATCTTGACCTGTCCCCAAAACGGGGGTTTGGGAAACGTCCCCAATCGGCTAAACATCGCCGGTCTTTGACGCGGTTTGGCTGCGGTGCGACAATCCAGGCAGTGAGGCTTCTTGGACATCGGGGATCGCCGCAGTGAGCCACTCCCATCGTCCGATCTCGCTGACGGCTCAGCGGGCCGTCCGCTTCCTTCGCGAGCACGGCGGTGCGGCGGGCAGCCTCGAGTTGGCCGCAGAGATCCTGGCCACCCGTGTGCCCGACGAAACGATCGCCACGCGTGTGCTGGAGGCCGCTTTTGCCGGGGACTCGCGACTGGCCTATCTCGACGGCGTCTGGAGGATCTCGGAGCGAGGGACGGATCAGCCGCTTCCGCCCTCGCCGCCGCGGCACCAAGAGGTCGAGCCCGATCCCGATCGCGTCCTGCTGCTCCTCGACGGTTTGCCGCAAACGCCGACGGAGCCGTTCCGCCTGACGTCCGTCTCCGCGATGCGCTTGCAGGGCGACAACGTCGTAGCCGCGTGCGGGGGCGACCCCGCTGCAGGTGTCCACGGAAATCGTCTACGGCGATCGATTCTGCAGACGCTCGTCGGCGCGATCCCGATCATCCACGACCCGCCCGGTGCGATCGCTGCGCTGGAGAAGTGGCTGGGTGAGCCGTTGCCGTCTCCGATCTCGCTTCGAGGTCTGGCACGGGAGCGGGAAGGTCTCGGCAGTCAGCATGATCTGGAGACACTCGTGGCCCATCTCGGCCTGGCCTGGAGGGAGACCGAGGACCCGCTCGAGATGGCCGACACGCTCGACGCCTGCCTGCGACAGCTACGCGAGCCGGGCGAGCGGCTGGTCGACCTCCAGATCGGCCAGCGTGAAGGCGCGGGGGCGATTGATTGGTCTCGTTTCGACTTCGATCGTGAGATCCTGCGTGCTCTGCCGTCCGCTCCGGGCACCTATCGTTTTTTTGACCGAGGGGATCACCTGATCTACGTTGGCAAGGCCAAGAACCTCTCGCGGAGGATTGCCTCTTACTTCCGCGAGACGGGACCTTCACGCTCGCCTCGCGTCCAAAAACTCCTCGATGCGCTTTACCGGATCGAGTACGAGATCGCCGGATCGGATCTGGAGGCCATGCTGCGCGAGGCCGAGCAGATCCGAGGGGATCGACCGGCGGAGAACGTTCAGCGAAACGTGCACGCGCGTGGCGGCAGAACGGCAAGGCTGCTGTCGATATTGATCCTCGAACCGGCCGAGCCTCCATCGGTTCTCCGGGCTTACTTGATTCGCGAGGGGCGACTGGTCGGACGCGTGAGCATAGGTCCACGGGGCGGCGGGTTGACACGGATCGAGCGGGTCCTCGACGACCACTTCTTCTCGACGCCGATCGGCCCAACGACGATTCCCGGCCCCGATCTCGACGTCGAAGTCGTCGCCCGCTGGCTGGCCGCGAATCGCGACGGTGTCGTTGCGTTCGACCCCACCGATCTCCGCACCTCGCAGGAGGTGATCGAGCGTCTGCGCTGGTTCCTCGACCAGGGTTCGCCGTTCGAGCCGGACGGGGCTCCCATCTTCCGTCGCTGACACGCGGTCGATCCTCTTCGCAATGGGTGGTTTCTTGACAGCCCTGGGGGTGTTTTCTATAGTCGCTGGAGGACGTTGCTGCGAGGTTATCGCAGAAGGAAAAACGTCCCCGAGACAAACGAGATCGACCATGAACGCCTCGGGCGAAACCCTCTCCGACCGCATGCGAGCCAAGGGACTGCGCATGACCGCGCAGCGTTTGATTCTGGCCGAGCTGCTGGAAGGCGCCGCCGAGCACCTCGACGCCGAGAAGGTCTACCAGCTGGCGCGACGCAGGGACCCCAAGATTCATCGTGCCACCGTCTACCGCACGCTGAACACCCTCAAACGACTCGGGCTGGTCGACGAGCTCGACCTGATGCACGTGACCGGCGACCGCCACTTCTACGAGATCCGTCCCTCGGTGTTCCACATCCACTTGGTCTGCATGCGGTGCGGTGCGGTCGAGGAACCCAGCGGAACCTTCTGGCAAGAGCTCAAACGCCGCGTGATGGAAGAGACGGACTTCAAGCCTGAGATCGTCCGGCTCGAGATGGGTGGCCGGTGCACCGCGTGTCAGGAGCGAGCATCCGCGGAACGCGATTGATCTCGCCTTTTCCACGACCAGCAAAGAGGAGATCGAAGATGAATCGATTGGTATGTGCCGCGCTCGCCGTGCTGCTGATCGCGTCCTGTTCCGGGAGACCGGCCGAGGACGCAGAAGAGGTCGTGGTTTACTCGGGTCGCAACGAGAGTCTGATCGGTCCGCTGCTCGATCGATTCACGGAGAAGACCGGCATACAGGTGCGCGTCCGCTACGGCGGCACGGCAGAGCTGGCTGCGACGCTGATGGAGGAGGGCGAGCGTACGCCGGCCGGCCTGTTCGTTTCGCAGGACGCCGCTGCGCTGGGCGCGCTTTCGGAGCTCGGCATGTTAGGACCCGTGCCGAGTCAGACCCTCGCTCGGCTGCCCGCCCGCTTTCGTTCGCCCAACGGAGACTGGGTCGGTCTATCGGGCCGTGCGAGAGTCGTGGTCTTCAACTCCGAGTTGACCTCGGAGCAAGATCTGCCTCACAGCCTCACCGACGTCGTCGACTCTCGGTACCGGGGGCGCTTTGGGATCGCGCCGACCAACGCATCGTTCCAGGCGCACATGGCGCTCTACCTCGCGCGGAACGGCGAGGCGGCGCTACGCGAGCTCCTCGAAGGTATGGCGGCCAACGATCCTCTGCCATTCCCCAAGAACTCGCCGCTCGTCGAGGCCGTCATCGCGGGTGAGATCGAGTGGGGCCTGGTCAACCACTATTACCTTTGGCGCGCACTGAAGGAAAATCCCGCTGCCCCCGCGCGCAACTTCTTCATGCGCGGCGGCGATGTATCGAGCTTCGTGAACCTCGCGGGCGCGGCGCTGCTGAGCGACGATCCGGCCGCGGCGGAACTGCTCGAATTTCTGCTGACCGACGAGGCGCAACGCTACTTCGCCGACGAGACGTACGAGTATCCGCTGGTGCCGGACGTCGAGGCGGCAGAGGGCCTTCCGTCACTCGAAGGGATGGGAACCACCGAGGTTGACTACAGCGAGCTCTCCGAGGCACTGGACGCGACGTTGACGCTGATCAACGAGAGTGGGCTGAATCGGTATTGACCGGTTCGGTGCCGACGCGAGATCTTCGCGGCCGTCCTCACAGAAGCGTCCCGCGAGCCACGTGGACCACACGGCCTCCGACGAAGATCTCGAACGCCTCCTTGCGCTCCCAGGCACGCAACCGCAACAGTGACGGACGATCGATCTCGTAACCCTGCTCTACCCGAACGTCGATCTCGCCGGTTCCGAGAACCCGGTGCTTGACCAGATAGGCCGCGAGACAGCCGTTCGCGCTGCCGGTGGCCGGATCCTCGGTAACGCCGTAGCACGGAGCGAACATGCGCGCATGGATCTGGTTTGACCCGTCGTAGGCTTTGGGCGTGAAGACCAAGATGGCCCGCGCCTCACGTCCGCGGATGAAATCGTCGTAGGCCGCGATGTCGATACGGCAGCGCCGGACCGCATCGAGATTCCTCAGCGGGACGATCCAGAAAGGCAGGCCCGTCGAGACCTGCTGCACGGGGTGTGCGGTCTCGAGCTCCTTCTTTGCGACGCCCAGTACATCGCACAGCGACCCGGGTTCGACAGTGGGACCGAACTCCGGGGGTTTCTGGTGCATCCATAGCAACTCCGAGTAGTCCGCCGAACGCTCGAAGCTCACCGGAATCGATCCCGCCGCCAGCGCCAGCGTTATGCGCTCTCTCGGCTCGCTCAGGATCTCACGGTGGATCACCCATGCCGTACCCAGCGTCGGATGGCCCGCGAAGGGGACTTCTTCCTTGGGGGTGAAGATCCGCACCGCAAAGCCGTTCTCACCTTCCTCCCGGCCGAGGACGAACGTGGTCTCCGAGAAGTTCATCTCGCGGGCGATCGCCTGCATCCGTTCCGTATCCAGATCGGCCGCGTCGGTGACCACGGCGAGCTGGTTGCCCGCGTACTTCTTTTCCGCGAAAACGTCGACAATGTGGAATTCGTGACTGCTCATGGTCTCTCCCTCTCGGCCAGCCCGTCCAGCATTCCGGGCAGCCGGGACATGTCGTCGAAGACCTCGGCTCCGTCAGACGCAAGCCTGCCGCCGTTGCCGCGCCCGGCGTAGCCGAGCACAACCATGCCGGCGCTCCGTGCCGCGCGGACTCCCGGCGAGCTGTCCTCGATCACCACGCAGCGGTTCGGCCGAACGCCCATTCGTCTCGCTGCGTGTAGGAACAGATCGGGGTGAGGTTTGCCCCGGCGCACCTCCGTTGCGCTGAACATCCGCCCCTCGAAGCGATCGAGCAGTCCCGTCAAGCCCAGCGTCAAACGCATCTTCTCCAACTCGCCGCTCGAGGCCACACAGACGGGATACGGGATGCGGTCCAGCGCGTCGACGACCCCGGCAACGGGATCCAGCCCCTCACGAAATGTGTCGAAGGTCTTGCTCTGCAAACGCTCCACGAAGCCCTCGGGAACCCCGCGTCCGAGCTCTCCGGCAACGATTTCCACGCAACGGACCATCGACAGGCCGATGAACCGTTCGCAGACCTCCTGGTAGGAAATGTCCAGACCGAGACGGTTCAGCTCTTCGACGAAGACACGGTTCGACGCGGGCTCGCTGTCCACCAGCACCCCGTCGCAATCGAAGATGACGAGCTTGATCTTCACCGCCAGAATAATCAGCCGAACAGCCTGGTTACCGCAGCAGCCAGTTCGAAGTCGAGCTCCGTCAGACCCCCCGCGTCGTGAGTCGTGAGATTGATGACGACACGGTTGTAAATGTTGGACCACTCGGGATGGTGGTTCATCCGCTCGGCGATCAACGCCACGCCGGTCATGAACCCGAACGCCGAAACGAAGCCATCGAATCCGAACTCGCGGTGCAGCTTGCCGTCGACGATCTCCCAACCCGGAAGATCCGGCAACCGGAGCGCGATTCCGGCATCGTCGAGCCTGCTCGGTCGACCCATGATTAGTCCTCCTCGAGACTCCGACCGGTCCGGCCTAGCCTCGATGTGCCGCGGTCTCTTCCTTGTAGATACGAAACCCGCGCGAGCGGTAGTTGGCGAGCGCGCCCGGGTGATCGAGCGTACAGGTGTGAACCCAGACGCGGCGGGCGCCCATCTTCCAGGCCTTCTCGACCGCGGCGGTCAGCAACGCCCCGCCGTAGCCCCTGCCGATGAACCGCGGCAAGAGCCCGAAGTAGGAGATCTCGACCTCCGAGCCCTGCTGGGCTTCAAGTTCGAAATAGCCGGCGGGCGTGCCGGAGACGTAGCCGACCCAGGTCTGCTGCGCCGGCCGGTCGAGGTAGGCGAGCCATTGCTCGTCCGACCAGTCCAGCCGATCGACCCAGCGCCAATCCGCGCCGACGGTACGGTAAAGAAACCGGTTGAATTCGGGAGAAGGCAGTTCGGAACGGATGACTCGCAGATCGTCCGACGGTCTCCTGGTGGAGCGCAGTTGCTCGCGTTCGGTCAGCTCCAGATAGTAGGTGACGACTTTGTTTTCCATGTGGTGATTCGATCCGAACGCGGCTCCGACGATTGGCGCGGTCGTGCGTCTGTGGGATGGCTCTACCAGCGGTCGCGATCTCGAGCGGTCACTCTAGGACCAGAACTGGTCGTTGGTGCGCTGGTCCACGGGAACCATCAGAGCCTCCACGATCAGGCTGTTCCGAACTCTCAGGTGCAGCAGGTAGTCCATTTCGAGCGTCTTCGGTCCTCGGCGGGCCGAGACGTGATACAGAACCACCGCGCCCTCGTCGTTGACATAGACGCTGCCCAGTCGCGAAGAGAACTCGTCGGAGGCCTCCCCGACCTTGGCCAGATAATCGAGCACCTCCTCCGGCCCCCGAGACTCGCCGGAGAGCGGATTGAGGCCAATGGTTCGCCAGCAAACGTTTTCGTCGAAGAGCAGGCCGAGAGCCTCCGCGTCGCCGTCCGCCGCAGCGGCCCACAGGGTGCGGGCCAGTGTCAGGTGCGGATGGTCCGGCTTCATCGCGCGCTTCCGTGATTCAAGGCTCCCCCCTCGCTGCGCGAGCTTTCTCTGAGAGCGCGGACCATCTTACACCAGCCGAGATCGGGAGCGGCCGTCGAGGCTTCAATCGCGTGGGGTCACGAAGACCTCGGCGCCGCAGTACAGGCAGTGCTCGCGATCGATCGCAATCGTCTGGCCGCAGCGGAGGCACTTCGTCATCAATCCCTGCTGCACGGCCTTGCGACGCCAGGCGACGGGGCGGCCGATCGGCACGCCGATGAGCCGGGAAAGAAGCTCGACGTAGTTGCGCGAGGCGTCCTCCTGATCGCCCTGCAGATCTACCGCCGCATCGGTGCCGAGAAGCACCCCGGACACCCCAGTCATCGCGGCGCCCTCGCCGACGAAGCTGAACAGATCCACGTGGACACCGGAGTCGCGCAGCACCAGTTGGACCATGAAGATGTCGATCGCGTCCGTCCCGCGCAGACCTTCGGGCGTCAAGCCCCAGCTTCGCCCAACGCCGCCGTAACGATAGTCGACGCACTCGATCTTCGAAAACGGGATCCGGCGGCGGCGGAAGACGATCCAGGCGTAACGGGTGAAGATCCGAACGACGCTTGCCGCCGGATCGACGACGACCTTTCTGTCATGAGAGAAGAGGCTCAGCGCCCGAAGGGCAAGAGACGTCCGGGCGAAGAGTCTGCCGCCGGACATCCAGAACTTCGGCCCCAAACTGAACCAGCCAGATGTAAACCGGACGACGCTCATGCCCATTTATCCGGTCTGGCTCGTCACTCCCGAGCCTGGCCCTCGAGTCCCAACTGCGGGGCCACGCTACGCATCGCTTCGATTACGAAACCGATGTGCTCGGCGAGTTCGACTCCGAGATCGGCCGCTCCGGCGACGATATCCTCGCGGCTGACGCTGGCCGCGAAAGCCTTGGACTTCATCTTCTTACGCACCGATTTGACCTTGACCGCGTGAATCGACTTGTCCGGCGTGACCAGGGCACAGGCGGTGAGAAAACCGCACAGCTCGTCGCAGGCGAACAGGGCCTTCTCCATCGTCGACTCGCGAGGCACGCCCGAATATGTGGCATGCGAGAGGATGGCCTTACGGAACCACTCAGGGTAGCCCTGCTGTTCGAGAATCTCGGCGCCGCGAAACGGATGATCCTCGGCCGTGGGCCAGCGCTCGTAGTCGAAATCGTGGAGCAGCCCGACCAGGCCCCAGACATCCTCGTCATGGCCGAGATTGCGAGCATGAGCGCGCATCGCCGACTCGACCGCCAGAGCGTGGGCGATCAACCCCGGTTTCTTCGTGTACTCGTTCAGCAGCGCCCAGGCCCGGTCCCTAGCGGGCAGCTCGTCGCCCCTTTCGTTCGTTCCGCCCATCGAGGCCTCCCCTTCGCGGTCGATTGTCACGCGATGAGCCCACATGTTAGCGTGTTGGAGCAGATCGCAGAAGGGCAAGGGACGAGATCGCTTCTCGACGTGGAGGATGCCGGGTGGACATCGTCGATCCTGCAGTCGATCGTTATCTGCACGATCTGGCCAATCCGAGGGACTCCATCCTGCGCGAGATGGAGGTGCTCGCCGCCGAGCGCAGCTTTCCCATCGTGGGGCCGGCCGTCGGCCGGCTGCTGTACCTGCTCGCGCGCATGATACGCGCCCGGCGCGTCTTCGAGCTGGGCTCGGGCTTCGGCTACAGCGCCTACTGGTTCGCCCGGGCGGTGGGACCCGGCGGCAAGGTGGTCCTGACGGAGGGTGACGCGGAGCGCGCAGCGGAGGCGGCGGAATTTCTCGGGCGCGGCGAATTCGCCGACCGCGTGCAGATCGAGGTCGGTAACGGCCTAGAGATCATCGACAGCATCAGCGGCGAATTCGACATCGTGTTCAACGACATCGACAAGGAGGACTACCCTCGTGTGCCCGAGAAGGCGGCGGCTGCCCTGCGGCCCGGCGGCCTACTCATCTCGGACAACATGCTCTGGTTCGGAACGGTGCTGGAGCAAGATCCAGCGGAGGCCTCCACCCGCGGCGTAAAGGAGCTGACCCGCCTGCTGTACGCCTCGGACGAATTCGAGACCGTGCTGATTCCCATCCGTGACGGCGTAACGGTATCGACTTATAGGGCGTAACGTGGATCGACCTTTCGTCTACGTAAACATGGCGATGACCGTCGACGGCAAGATCACGTCAGCCGGGCGGGAGTACCCTCGATTCACCTCGCAATTCGATCGCGACAACATGGACCGGCTGCGCGCCGAGGCCGACGCGATCCTGATTGGCGCGGGTACGATTCGAGCCGACGACCCGCCGCTGGGTGTCCGCTCGGACCAAATGCGGACGTACCGTCGCTCGCTGGGCAGGAGCGCGCCGTTGCATCGGGTGATCGTCTCGGCGACGCTCGACCTCGATCCGCAGAGCCGCTTCTTTACCGAGGACCACGAGGGCGACCGGATCGTGGTCACGGTCGAGGACGCTCCCGGTGGTGCTCTCGCCGCGGTTGCATCGCGCGTTGAGGTTTGGAAGGTCGGCCAAGGACTCGTCGATCTCCCCGAGCTGCTCCGGCGTCTCAAGCGGCGGGGCATCGACCGACTGCTGGTCGAGGGCGGCGGCCGGCTCAACTGGGCGCTCCTGCGCGACGACTTGATCGACGAGCTGTACGTGACGATTGCCCCACGCCTGCTGGGAGGGCGCGACGCGCCGACTCTGCTCGAAGGAGAAGGCCTTGCGATGGTCGAGCAGCGGCGGCTCGAGCTCGTGGAAGTGCGCCGCGAGGGCGACGAGTTGTACTGCCGCTACGCGGTGATGCGCTGATGGACAGGCAACACGTCGCCGACGCACTGGAAGAGATCGGACTGCTGCTCGAATTGCTCGGCGAGAACCCGTTCAAGACGAGGGCCTACCACAACGGCGCGCGTATCATCCGCAGTCTCGACCGCGACCTCGAGGAGGTCGTCCGGCGCAAGGAGCTGACGCAGATCAAGGGCATCGGCGCGGCGCTGGCCGACAAGATCTCCACGCTGGTCGAGGGGAGCCGCCTACCCTATCTCGAACAGTTGCGCGCGCAGGTGCCTTCCGGTTTGCTCGAGTGGCTGAAGATCCCTGGCCTCGGGGCCAAGAAGGCCCGGGCGATCCACGTCGCACTGGGTATCTCGACCGTCGGCGAGCTGGAGTACGCGTGCGCGGAAAACCGCCTGCGTGACCTCGACGGATTTGGCGAGAAGTCCCAGAAGAAGATTCTCGCCGGGATCGAGCGTCTGCGCCGACACGCGGGACGATTCCGTCAACCGGTGGTACGCGGGGAGTCGCAGCGCCTGCTCGACCTGGTCCGGGGCCTGCCGGGCGTCCACCGCGCGGAGGTCGGCGGCTCGGTGCGGCGTTGTTCCGAAACGTCGAAGGACATCGACATCGTGGTCTCGGCTGACGGCGCCGAGACCGTGATGGAAGCATTCGCGGGCGCCCCGGATGTCGAGGAGGTCACCGGGCTCGGACCGACGAAATGCAGCGTGCGGCTCGTCTCCGGCCCGTCGGCCGATCTGCGTGTCGTCGACGAGGATTCGTTCCCCTTCGCGCTGATGTACTTCACCGGCAGCAAGGCGCACAACATTGGCCTCCGCGGGCGGGCCCAGAAGCTCGGCTACAAGCTCAACGAGTACGCGCTGGTCGAGGAAGAAAGCGGCGAGAAGATCGGCTGTCGCGATGAGGCGGCGATCTACGAACGACTGGGCCTGAGCTACATCGAGCCGGAGCTTCGCGAGGACACCGGCGAGATCGAGGCGTCCGAGGGCGGGGGGCTTCCGTGTCTGATCGAGTACGACGACCTGCAGGGCGTGCTGCACTGCCACTCGAACTGGTCGGACGGCACGGCGACGATCGAGGAGATGGCCGAAGCGGCGCGGGGAATGGGTCTGACCTATCTCGGACTGTGCGACCACTCGCAGAGCGCGGCGTATGCCGGCGGGCTCGACGCTCGACGGGTACGCGAGCAACACGTCGAGATCGACGGACTGAATCGGCGGTACGCGGAGCGCTTCCGTGTGCTCAAGGGCATCGAGGTCGACATCCTCGCCGACGGCACGCTCGATTTCCCCGACGAGGTGCTGCGGAGCTTTGATCTCGTCGTCGCCTCGGTTCACAGCCGTTTCAATCTGGGCGAGAACCAGCAGACCGAACGAATCCTCCGAGCGCTGGACAACCCGTACGTGGACACCCTGGGACACGCGACGGGACGTCTGCTGCTGGCCCGAGACGGTTACGAGTTGGACCTGACCCGCGTGCTGAACGTCGCGGCGGAGCGCGGCATCTCCGTGGAGGTCAACGCGCACCCGAGCCGACTCGACCTGGACTGGCGCAGTTTGCGGTACGGACTGAACAAGGGCATGAAGACCTCGATCAATCCCGACGCCCACGCGACGGACGGATTGCGGGACATGAAGTACGGAATCGGCGTGGCCCGAAAGGGTTGGTGCACCAAGGACGACGTGCTGAATGCCTGGCCGCTGGAGCGGCTGCTCGAGCATCTGCGCCATCGCAGGCGCGACGCGGGCGCAGAAAGCTGAGAGATTGGATGGCGGATCGTCGAGAAACGAAAGCGAACCACCGGGCCCGGGCACTCCGAATCGTCGAGGGGTTGCAGGCGCTCTACCCGGACGCGGGCTGCGCCCTGCACCACTCGAGCCCGCTCGAGTTGCTCGTGGCGACGATACTCTCGGCACAGTGCACAGACGAGCGAGTCAATCGCGTAACGCCGGACCTGTTCGAGCGTTACCCGGACACCCGGGCGTACGCCGGTGCGAACCGCGCGGAGCTGGAAGAGCGGATCCGCCCGACCGGCTTCTACCGCAACAAGGCCAGCGCGCTGATCGGTCTCGGCCAAGCCCTCGTCGAGCACCACCGGGGCGAGGTCCCCGCGAGCATGGACCGACTCGTCGAGCTGCCCGGCGTGGGCCGCAAGACGGCGAACGTCGTTCTGGGAACCTGGTTCGGCGATCCGGCGATCACGGTGGACACGCATGTCACTCGCCTGTCCAATCGGCTCGGCCTGACCGCTCTGAAGGACGCGGTCAAGATCGAGTTCGAGCTTCGGGATCTCCTGCCGGAGAAACACTGGACCTTCGTGTCTCATGCGCTGATCCTGCACGGTCGTCGCGTGTGCAAGGCGCGTAAACCCGGCTGCAACGAGTGCGGCCTCCGAGCGGAATGTCCCTTCCCCGGAACGTAAGCATCGCGCCAATTCGCTGACAATCGGGCAGGTGGGCGGAAATTGGTGCAAGCGCTATATTGCGTGCGTAACCTCTTTCGAGGGGACTCCAGTTGCCAGACAAGGAACGATTCGAATCGATCGGAGGGGAGGAGCTCTACCGGCGCCTTGCGCTCGGTAAGTCGATTCTCGTCCTCGACGTGCGCACCTCGAGAGAGTTCGAGGACGGGCACATCCCGGGCTCGACCCTGATCCCTCTTCAAGAACTAGAAGAACGCGTCCAGGAAGTACCCAACAGCGGGATGCCGATCGCGGTGGTTTGCGAGCACGGCTTGCGCAGCGCATCGGCTTGCAAGTTCCTGGCCGAGCACGGTATGGGTCCGTTGTTCAATCTGTCGAACGGCCTCCGGGCCTGGCCCGGCCCGGTTACCTCGGGCAAGGCGACGAACGGCAACCACCAGCACGGGATCATGCCGTCGTCATTCCTGGTGGAGAACTTCGATCTGTTGCCGAAGGGTCTGGCGCTTGACGTGGGTATGGGCGAGGGACGAAATGCGATCTACCTGGCCACGCGCGGATTCGACGTGGACGGCGTCGATGCGAATCCGCGTTCGGTGGCCCAGGCGCGTGCCGCGGCGCGGAAGCTGGGCGCACCGATTCGTGCGATCGTGGGAGACGTCGAGGACGGAACCCACATCATCCCGATCGAAACCTACGACCTGATCGTGGTCTTCAACTACCTGCATCGCCCGCTGTTCAAGGACATCAAAGACGGAGTGATTCCCGGCGGAGGCGTCATCTACCAGACCTACACGGTCGAACAGGCCCGTTTCGGACGCCCCACGAATCCGGACCACTTGCTCAAACCGAGCGAGTTGAAGGAAGTCTTCTCGGACTGGGAAGCCCTGCGCTACCGCGAGATCATCGGCCCCTCGCGCAAGGACGGCAAAACCCGAGCCGTCGCCGGCATCATCGCCCGCAAACCCGTCTGAGGCTTGGCGGGGCCCTCGATCCGCTCTACCCTGGTCCCCGTGATTCTTCGCACGAAGATGCGCGTGTTATCGTTCCTCCGAGGGGAATGATGGATCCGCAAACCCCACGATTGACCGACTCGACGGTGGTTCCGGTCTTCCCGCTTCCGAACGTGGTTTTGTTCCCGGGCACGGTGGTGCCGCTGCACATCTTCGAACCCCGTTATCGCTCGATGGTCCGGGACAGCTCGCGCGGCGACGGGTTGATCGGAATGGCGTTGCTTCAGCCGGGATACGAAGAGGACTACGAGGGCTCACCGGCGATCCACGAGATCGGAACGGTGGGTCGGATCGAGCAGCTGGAACCGCTGACGGACGGCCGATTCACCTTGAACCTGATCGGGCTGCAGCGTGTGGAATACCACGAGATCCCGTCGGACAGGCCCTATCGTCTGGCGCGCGTAACTCCCCTGCCCGAGCAGGCGGTCGACGAGTCGGATCCGCGGATCCTGCATGCGAAGCTCGATCTGCTGGCGGGCCAGGCCTTGCTGCAGCGCGAGCTCTCCGACCAGGGCGAGCCCCCGCTGATTCTCCACGAGCACGTTTCCTACACGCTCGCGGTGAACGGTGCCTGCGCGAATCTTCCCGTTTCGGCTGAGATTCGGCTGGAGCTGCTCATGCTCGACGACCCTCGGGAGCGACAGATTCGTGCCAGCGCTTTGCTCTCCGAAGTCCTCGAGAAAGTTCTGAGCCTCAAGGCGAAAGGGACTCCTCAGGATCGGCAGAGCAACTGACGACCGTAGGCGCGGAGGCCGCCGGGGACCAGCGAGGATTGCCTACGCAGGGTTGTTCGTTGGAGGTTTCTAGCCGCCGATCTGGTGCATGGTGCGGGCCAGGGGAAGGACGGCTCGGGTTTCCAGGATCTGGAGTGCACCGCCGCGGTTCTTGCCGCGGACGGCCCGGCGCATAAGGTTCTCGATGTCGCGGTCGGTGGCGCCAGCGCGGAGGGGGGTTTTGAGGTCGATCTCGTTGCGGTCGTAGAGGCAGACGCGGAAATGGCCGTCGGCGGTGAGGCGGAGGCGGCTGCAGTTCAGGCAGAACGGCTCGCTCACGGAGTTGATGAAGCCGATAGCTCCGCTGCCATCCCGGTACAGAAAGCGCGTCGCGGGAGCGTGGGGGTCGCGATCGGGATCGGGTTCCAGTGGCCACTGGGCCTCGATGCGCTCGCGGACCTCGGCACCGGTGACGACGCGCGACATGTCCCAGGTTCCACCGTTCTCGAGTGGCATGAACTCGATGAACCGCAGCTCCCAGTCGTGCTCGCGGGCGTGCCCGGCGAGGCTCTCGATCTCGTCGTCGTTCTGGCCACGCAGCACGACGGTGTTGACCTTGAGGGGCGTCATCCCGCGGCGGGTGGCTGCCGCGATGCCGTTCAGCACCCTGCTCAGGGCATCGCGGCGGGTCATCGCTCGATATTTGTGAGCCAGAAGGGTGTCGAGGCTGACGTTGACGCGCTTCAGGCCGGCCCGGTGGAGACCGTCGACCGTTTCCGAAAGCAGGATTCCGTTGGTGGTCAGCGACAGCTCCTCGATCGTCGGCAGTTGCTGCAGTATGCGGATCAGGTCGGGGAGGTCGCGGCGGACGAGCGGCTCGCCGCCGGTGATGCGAACCTTGCGCACGCCGTTCGACGTCGCGATAGCCACGAGACGCGCGATCTCCTCGTAGCGCAGGATCTGGTCCCGTGGAAACCAGCGCGGTTCCTCGGGCATGCAGTAGGCACAGCGAAGGTTGCACCGGTCGGTGACCGACACCCGTAGGTCGTCGTGGGTCCGACCGAAGCGGTCCTGAAAGATCACCTGGCCTCCGTGCTCCGACCCGGTGCCCGGCTGAAGGGGCGGCTCAGCGGGCCTCCCACGGGAAAGACCGGGCGCGCCCCTGTATACTCGCATACTTCTGCGGCGCTGTCGTCTTCTACCGAGCGCCGGAATGGACGGAACGAAGCAATGGAAAAGGCATACAAGAACCGCGAATTTCTGGCGAGCCGCGAGGCACGCTCGCTGCGCATCCTCTCCGAATACATCGAGCCGCAGGCACGTTTCGCGCATTACAACGTTACCGACACGGTTGTCTTCTTCGGCTCGGCGCGGGCGATTCCCTCGGATCAGGCGGAGGAGGAACTGGCCGTGGCGGAGAAGCGTGGCGACCCCCCGCAGATCGAAAGAGCTCGCAAGCGTGTCGTGCTCTCGCGTTACTACGACGACGCGCGGGTGTTGGCGCGGATGCTGACGGAATGGTCGAAGGGGTTGCAGTTGCCTTCGCGTCGATTCATCGTCTGCTCCGGCGGTGGCCCGGGAATCATGGAAGCCGCCAATCAGGGCGCGTCGGAGGCCGCGGGGATCTCGATCGGCCTCGGAATCAGTCTGCCGATGGAGATCTCGGCCAATCGTTTCATCACTCGTGAGCTAGGCTTCGAGTTCCACTACTTCTTCATGCGGAAGTTCTGGTTCGTCTACCTGGCCAAGGCTCTGGTGGTCTTTCCAGGAGGCTTCGGCACGCTCGACGAGCTATTCGAGCTGCTCACGTTGATCCAGACCGGCAAGACCGAGAAACCGATGCCCGTAATTCTCTACGGCAAGGAATTCTGGGAAGAGGTGATCGATCTCGACGCGCTGGTTCGATGGGGCACGATCTCGGCCGACGACCTCGAGCTGTTCCACTTCAGCTCGACACCGGAGGAAGCGTTCGAGTTTCTGAGCTCCGAGCTCACGCGTCTCCATCTGGCTGCCGGGAAGAACGGTTAGGAAGGCGCGCCCGGTCGATGGGTAAACGTCGGCGGCAACTGGTCAGCCTGCTGATCCTGTTGCTGTGCCTGCTCGCGCTGGCGTGGGCGATTCGCGAACTGGGACCGGGACGGGTCTGGGAGGCGGTCACACACGCAGACCCCTTCTGGTTCGGGTTGTCGGCGGTGGCCGTCGCCGGTCGCTTCCTGATCTGGGGCGCGAAGTGGAAGCTGATGCTGGGCCGTCGCGAGGAGGTGCCGTATGGTCCGTGTCTGCGTGCAATTCTCGCCGGTGCCTTTGTCAATCTGACGACACCGACGGCGAAGCTTGCCGGCGGTGTCGTTCGCGCCCTGATGATGGCGCGGCGCCGGGGCTGGCCGCCCCTCGACGCCTATGGTTGGGCGCTGGCGGATCAGACGACCAACGTACTGGGCCAATGGCTGCTGTACGGCGTTGTTGGTGTGACGGCGTTTTCCAGTCTGCCGTCGGGTCGGCTACGTGTCGGTCTGTTGGTCTCGGGGTTGGCCGTCGTTGCCGGCGTGCTCGTTTTGGGTGCGCTTCGTGGGAGGCTCTGGAACCTATCGCAGCGACCTGAGATAGGTCGGTTCATCGCGCGTGTGGTTCCGGGCCGCTTTCGCCCGCGCGACGCGGAGGAGGCGGTCACCGGGTGGCTCGGCAGTGTCCTCCACCCGCTACTGGGGTACGGCGGGACGCTGACGACTCTTCTGCCCGACGTGCTGCTCGCGGCGGTGGGCTTCAGCACGCTGTGCCTGTCCAACGCTCTCGTCTTGCGCGCGCTGGGCGCGGAGATGCCGTTGATCCTGGTCGCGGTCGCCGTCATGGGCGGCTATCTCGCGGGAACCGTCGTGGGAGCCTGGGGCGGAATCGGGGTGACCGAGGCCGCACTGACCGGATTGTTCGTCCAGTTCGGCGTGCCGCTCGAGATCGCGGCGACGGCGGCGCTGCTGCACCGGGCGGTCTTCTATACCCTGGTGCTGGCGGGCGGCGGTCCCGTTCTGATGGCCGAAACACGCGCGAGCCGCGCACCACGGCAACCCGCAGAGACGACGCGAGGTTCGTTCGCAGAGGTCGCGGAATCCTCGTTCGTTTCCGTCGCCGAGGAAGATAAGAGCTCGTGAGACCCGGCTCTACTCGGCTACGAGCAGCAGCACGCCAGTGTAGGTGAAGAGCCGGTTCTCTCCCTGAATGGGGCCGATCTCCGCGTTGCAGAAAAACCCGAGCGTCGGCACGCCCGGAAGCGCGCCGGTCAGCAGCGAGCTGTCGATGCCGTCCTCGCGGTAGAGCGACCTGCCCCGCGCGAGACAGTTGAAGTACAGGCCGAACTTGTAGTTGAGACCGGTCCGCTCAGGAGAGACCCGTTCCAACATGCGCACCAGATCTTGCCGGGCCGCGTCGGGCTCGCGGTGGACGAAGACGATGTGTTGCCCTTCCTCGACGGTGTCGGCGATCGCCAGAACGCCCGTGTCCGGATCCGCGGTGACGATGTTGCGCACGAGGTACTCGCCCGGGCGAACGCGCGGCACACCGGGATCGGGTAGCAATCCCACCGAAAGAAAGTGCAGCCCCCAATTCAGGTCCTGCATGAGATCTTCGGGAGCCCGTTCCCGCATCAGCTCCAGCGCCGGGCGGCCCTCGATTTCGAGTAACAGGTTCTCGTGGGATCGCGTCACCCGGAGCGGGTCGCCCAGAGGACGGCACCCTTGGGTCACGCCGATGACGTGCCGGAAGCGACCGCCCAGCCGCACACCGGAGACCGCCGAAGCTTCGCACTCCGTTCCGCAAAACTGGAACGTCGGCCCGTCCGCTCCCGACACCGACGCCGCGCCGCCGACCACAGGCACACCACCGAGCAGAGCATCGAGACTCTGCAGCAGCCGGTCGGGTCTCACGCTGAACGGGTCGGGCCAGACGAGCAGCAAATCCTCCGAGCCGCGTGACCCGGCCAATCGCTGGCCCAGACGGATGCCGGCGGTTAGCCCACGGTCGCCCTCGTCGTGGAACAGGAACGGCGTCGCGACCAATTGATCCGACGCCACCGCGAGGAGGCCGACGACGGGACCTTGCTCGATCTCTCGCTCGGCGGCGAAGACGCCGGAGGCCGAACAGCCTGCGACGTAGGGGGTGCCGAGCGCCCCGCTGATCGTCTCGACGACCGCGCTGACGTTGTCACGGTGCTCGCCGGAAACGAACGCAATGCACCAGTTCGGATTCTGCCCGTCGAGGGCGTCGGCGGTCTGGCGCGACACCTCGAGCGCCGCACGCGCCGAATTCGTTTCCGTGGATATGCCGACCGCTGCTCGAATCATCGTTGCGCTACCCGTCGCGCATCCCAAGTTAGCGCATCGGTGGACGGCCCGCCGCGTCGGCAGTCGACCGGAGGTGGCCTGTTTCGTCTCTCCGCGTGCGTGCCGGGCGTGTGGGAACCCCGCCCCTCGACGTGGCCCGTGCCGTCTTGGGGGAATGTTGTTGTTGCTGTAAGATGTTTTCGTTCATATACTTAGAGTCTTTGCGACACGCCTGTGTCGCGAGCCTGGCCGGAGTCGAGAACATGAAGATCGTACGCTGGCAGCTCGGGGTGCCGATTGTCTGGCTGTCGCTGGCGGTCTGCATGGCTTCCGGTCCCGACGCTATTCGCGCGCCCGGCGGCACGGATGCGAGCGCGAGCGTCCGCCCGTCGGCGTGCGTTCCCGACACGAGCAGTTTTCCGTCCTATCCGGCGATCGAGCCCAATGTCGAGTTCTGGAAGCGAGTATTCGGCGAGTGGGGACTTGGGCAGGTCGCGGTCCACGACCTGGACCACCTGTCGATCGTTTACGAGGTCGTCGATCTGCCGGGGCCGATCGAGGAGCGCTATACGGAGACCCAGCTCGATTTCGTCGAGGACCTGAACGAGCAATGGAAGAAACGCTTGCGAACCGTGGCCAACAAGTCGGCGGCCCGAAAATCTCTGGACGAAGAGGAAAAGCGACTCGCCCTGCTGATCACGACGACGGCGGGTTCGGATGCGATCACCGATGCCGACGAGCGCATTCGGACCCAGCGAGGCCTGCGGCAGCGCTTCCGGCGGGGTCTGGAGATCAGCTATCGTTACGAGCCGGCGATCCGTGAGATCCTGCACGAGACCGGTCTCCCGGAGGATCTGGCCTATCTACCGCATGTCGAGTCGTCGTATCAGGCGGCAGCGCGCTCATCGGCGGGTGCCGTAGGTGTGTGGCAATTCACGCGAGGGACGGGACGGCATTACCTGACGATCACTTCCGCGGTCGACGAGCGTTTGGACCCGATTCTCGCCGCGCGTGGCGCGGCCAAGTACCTCGAGGAAGCCCACGACAAGCTGGGTGACTGGGCTCTGGCTCTCACCTCCTACAACTACGGCCAGAACGGGATGAGCAGGGCTCTGGAGAAGTTCGGGCCCGACTACGAGAAAGTTTTCTTGCAGTACGAAGGCCGGTACTTCGGTTTCGCTTCGAAGAATTTCTACTCGGAATTTCTCGCCGCGCGAGAGGTTGCCTGCGATCCCGATACGTACTTTCCGGAAGGCCTCCGGGCCGAACCGCCGCACGATGGAGAGCGGGTCGTGCTGGAAAGTCGCACGACGCCGGGGCGGATTGCCGCCGCTTACGGAATCTCACTGGATGAGCTCGCAACGCTCAACCCGGCGTGGAGCCGTCGCGCGGTCCGCGCGGGTCTGTTGCTGCCGCAGGGCTCCACGGCCTGGTTGCCGCCCGGCACGCTGGCCCGTTTGCATGCCGTCGAACTGCCGATCGCCGCGGCCTGGTCGCGCGCGCTCGCTGCGGATGGGACCTACGTCGTCCAGCCGGGAGATACCCTCTCGACGATTGCGCAAGACTACGGCATGTCCGTGCGCGGGCTGCGCAAGCTCAACGGCATTCCTCGCAACGAGAGCCTGATTGTTTTCGGTCAACGACTGCGCGTCAGCGACGCTTCGGCCTCGGAGACTCACGTCGTTCGAAAAGGCGAGACGCTCTCAGGCATCGCGAACCGTTACGGAATGACCCTGCAGCAGCTGCGATCGGTCAACGGCCTCTCGTCCCGCCAGAGTCTGATCCGGCCGGGTCAACGGCTACGGGTCAGCGCTTACGCCTCGGGGCTCGAGACGATGACCCACGTCGTGCGGCGGGGCGACACGTTGATTCGCATCGCCCTGACCTACGGCGTGAAGCTGGCCGATCTCCTCCTCCACAACGGCCTGAACGATCGCTCGACCATCTACCCCGGCCAGCGGATTCAGATTCCCCGGTTTCGCTGATCGGAATCTCCGCGGCGTTTGCGCTATAGTCTGGATCCGTTGGAAGTTGGACCAGCTCGGTGCGCCCTTTGAAATCCAGGACCCCATCGGCCGACGCCTCGCGCAGGCAGACCATCTCCGGGCCCAAGGTTCGGCCCGACCGGACCGGCCCGCTCCACGTCGAGGTGATCGCCGTCGGTCGCGAGCTGCTGCGAGGACGCCTGGCGGACGGCAACGCCAAGGCCATCGCGGAAAAGCTGTCGCGATGCGGGGGTCTCGTCCACCGGATAACGATCGTCGACGACAACGAGCGGGCGATACGCTCTGCCGTTCTCGAAGCGCTTGGGCGAAGCCCCCACCTGATCATCACCACCGGGGGTCTCGGGCCCGCTCCCGACGACCGCACGCTCGGAGCGGTCGCGGACGCGCTCGGTCTGCCGTTGACCCTCAGCCCACCGGCCCAATCGATGGTCGAGGCGGCCTACCAGCGACTCCACAAGTCCCGCATCGCGCGGTCTGCAGGTCTGAACCTCTCACGCGAGAAAATGTGCCGTATCCCGATCGGCTCGACGCCGGTGCCCAACGAACGCGGCATCGCCCCCGGCGTGGTTTGCCGTCTGACCGGGGGCGCGGCCGTGCTCTGTCTCCCCGGGCATCCCACCGAGATGCGCACGGTTCTCGACGATGCGCTCGAACTCATCGGCGAGCGGCCTCCCAAGATGGAGATCGCCTACCGTGAGATCGAATCGCCGACGGCCGACGAATCGTCGCTGCGACCCCTGCTCGAGCGATTGGCGGGCGAGTACAGGGGTCTATGGATCTCCAGCCGTCCCGTGGGACCGGGACGACAGGGGCACAAGGTGATCGTGACACTGGAGGCGACGGCGGCGACAGAAGCAGATGCCAACGGAATGGTCGAAAACGCCGTAAAACGTCTCCTAGCCCTAGCCAGCCGGTAGAAGAAGGGGACAGCAACCTCATTTCTGGGTTTTCTGGATATAGGGTCTGTCTGGCCGATACCCGGCCAGACAGACCCTATATCCAGAAAACCCAGAAATGAGGTTGCTGTCCCCTTCTGGCTGCCCCCTCTACCGGCGGCGGCGCTCGGCGGCCTTTTCGGCTTCTAGGCGCTCGAGTTCGACTTCGCCGTGGTCGGCGTAGCGCATGCTCTCGGCGATGGCGCGGTGCCCGGCTTGCTCGGCGATCAACCGGTGCATCGTCTGACAGACCCGGCGGTAGCTCGGATGCCCCTGGGGCGCCGTACGCAATTCGATCGTGTGCATCGCCTCGCGGGCGTTCATCTCCATGTAAAAACGCACCCGGTAGGCCATCGGCACCACGTAGGAAGCAACGCGCCGCAATCCGGAATCGCGAATCTCACCGTACACCTCGGCCGAACGATCCATCGACCGTTTCCACTCCTCGAGCCCGCCCGCCTCGCCGACGGACTCGGCAACCGTGTAGCCGTGGTCCGGGCACAGCAGTTGCCAGTCGAGAGTGAGCATGCGGTGTCGCTGAAGGTCTCGAAACGCTCCGTAGTCGGCGAGGATGTCGAAGCGGTAGGAGGTACGCTCAAAAGCTCGGCCCGGCTTGTGGCGGCGATTACCCCGGTCGCCAACGTAGGCGCGCAGAACCCGCGACCGCTCCTCGCGGTTCATCACCCGCGCACGCTCCCGCAGCTGTCGGTCGGGAAGGTCCGAGACCGCATAGAGAGCCGCTGCAACGACCTTGGTCTCGCCCTCGGGATCGAAATCGGTCAGCGCGACCTCGGGCTGGCTCTCCGGCCGCTCCTCGGCAAGTAGCTCCTCCGCGACGCGCTCGATTTCCTCACGGGTCTCCTGCAGGTACCGGCTCCAGCGCACTCCGCGATGCGGCACATCGACGCGGCTCAAGAACGCGGGAATCACGCGGCGCAGCTCTTCGAGCATCATTTCCGCGTAGGCGCGCACCTCGAGCAGCGGGTTGGCTCGCATCCGCAGCAGAAGAGCCTCGTAGGCCTGACCCGTACCGAAAATGCCGACGTTGGCCAGGGTCGCCGCAGGCAGCAACCCGCGCAGTGCGTCGAGCGCCTTGGCCCGGATCGTGCGCTTGTAAACTCCGGCCGACACGCCCTCCTCGCGCGGATACCTTTTTCGGAAGTGAGCCTGCATCGGCTCCAGCCATTTGGCATACGTGGCGAACGCATCGTCCAGACAGGCGACGTAGCGTTCGCGCAGGCGACCGTCCTCGAGCTCCACGGGTACGTGATATTTCCAGCGGCCCCCGGGGCGATCCGTGTACGGAACGTAGCGCGTCGACTGCTCGAGATAGGCCATCAACCGGCCCCACTCGAGAATCTTGGTCAAGATGTTGGAAACGTTTTCGCAGGCCAGGTGAACGCCCCCGAGCTGCGCCACCGAATCGTCGCCGTACTCCAGGAAAACCTTTTCGTAGAGCTTCTCGGCGCGCTCGACACCCACGGTCGCCTGGGCTCCCGCTCCGCCGATCTCGTCCAGAAACTCGTCCAGAAAGAGCCTGCGCAGAGACTTCGCACTCCGCGAGTAACGAGCGAACAACGCACCCTTTACGACCTCGGGCAGGTTGATCAGCGCGAAGACCGGCCGGTCCAGATTGGTGAAGTACGGGCGCAGTGCCTCGCGCTCTTCGGGAGTGAACGCATCAGGGCCATCGGAGGGATGGACGGTCACGGAGGCTCTCCTGTGGTCGACGGCCGAGAGTGGGTCGTCCCCCTACCGGCTCATACTTGAGGTTGTCCAGGTCCCGGCTCTTCGATGTACTTTTCGCGCCAGTAGCGACGCAGGTCGTCGACCTTCTCCCGGTATCTCGAGGAGAGCTCCTCGGGCACGAGCGTGTTGGCAACGTCGGCGACGACCGTCACGTAGGGCGCCAGGACCGAGCGCACCAGAATGCGCTCGCCCCAGGGCGAGTAGGCCACGATCGGCAGAACGATCAACGCCGCCGTAAGCATGGCCGCCAACAGTCCCACCGCTGCGCCGCCCAGCCGGTCGGCCCAGCTGAGCATCGCCGCCTTGACCACCTTGCGCGTGAGCCAGGCCAGAAGCCCCCCGGCCAACATCACCCCGACGAAAATCATCAGATAAGCGATCAACCTCAGCGCTTCGCGGTCGATGTCCAGACCGCCAAGATGATTGGCGAGTGGCTCGTGGTAGCGCGCGGCCAGCGCGAAGGCCGCGACGAGCGCCGCCACGCCGACCAGGATCCGCACCAGACCCTTGACCATTCCGACCAGCACGAGAATGCAGGCGAAGGTCAACAGCACGATGTCGAAGGTGTTCATCGTCCGTCTCCTCGGACAGGCTCCTAGCTATCCGCTCCCGTGGAGCGTTCGCTCCTCCTCGATCTGCAACAACATGGCCGGTGTGATGTCCCCCGTGGGGTACTCGCCGGAGAAACAGGCCGTGCACATGTTTTCGATGTCCGGACGATCTTCGAGCACCGAAGCGACCAGATCGTCCAGCGACTGGTAGATCATGGCATCGGCGTCGATCTGCTCGGCGATCTGCTCGGGAGTCCGATCCCGCGCTACGAACTCGCGCCGGGTGCTCATGTCGATCCCGTAGACGCACGGATGAACCAGCGGAGGCGACGTCGAGGCGAAGTAGACCTTGGTCGCGCCGGCGGCGCGCGCCAGCCGCACGATCTGCCGACTGGTGTTGCCACGCACGATCGAATCGTCGACGAGCAAGACGCGCTTGTCGCGGAATTCCTCCTCGATCGTGTTCAGCTTGCGCCGCACGGATCCGCGTCTCACGCCGTCGTTGGGCATGATGAAGGTACGTCCCACGTACCGGTTCTTTACCAGGCCCTCGCGATAGCGCAATCCGAGTTCCTGGGCCATGGCTAGCGCCGCCGTGCAGGCCGAGTCCGGGACGGGGATGACCACGTCGGCCTCGAGCTCCGTACGCCGGAAGGCGCGCGCCAGACGCTGCCCCATGCGCAACCGCGAGGCGTAGACCGATATCTCTTCGAGATAACTGTCGGGACGCGCGAAATACACGAACTCGAACACGCAAGGATGGTGCCGCGGCTCGGCGATCTTTTCGACGTGAATCCGACCGTCAAGATCGATGAACAGAGCTTCCCCGGGCTGTTTCGTCGGAAGCCGGTCGTAACCGATCGTGGTCAGCACGACGCTTTCCGAGGCCACCGCATAGGCCGTGCGGCCGTTCTGCTCGCGGCGGCCGACAGCGATCGGCTTGATACCGTACGGATCGCGGAAAGCGAACATCCCGTGGCCGGCGATGAAGCCGACGACGCTGAAGGCGCCGCGGATCTTGCGATAGACCTCGCGCACCGCGTGGTGGTAGGCCTCGATCGTGAATCCGTGCCGGCCCGACTCGGCCAACGCGTTGGCAAAGACGTTGAGCACTACCTCGACGTCGCACGCCGAGTACAGATGCCGCAGACCCTCGGCGGCCAGCTCGCCTCGAAGGTCCTCGTAGTTGGCCACGTTTCCGTTGTGAGCCATGACGATGCCGAAGGGGAAGTTGACGGTGAACGGTTGCGCGTCCTCGCCGCCACCGGAGCCCACTGTGGGATAGCGCACGTGGCCCACACCGATCGAGCCTCGGAGACGTTTCATGTTTCCGGCCGAGAAGATGTCCCGAACCAGTCCCTCTCCCTTTTTTACGTGAAAGCGACCGTCGTAGGTGATGATGCCCGCCGCGTCTTGACCGCGGTGTTGCACGGCTACCAGGCCGTCGTAGATCTCGTGGACGGCGGACGTCGAGCCGATGACACCGATGAACCCGCACATGACAACGCTCCGTCCCCGGAAAGGATCCATGGTATCACCCCGGAGCCGCTCCCAGAATTGACCTCCCCCGGGCCCCTTCCTATAATGCCGGTCCGGTGCCGTCTGGCTTTCACACCACGCAACCCATCCACACCGCAGGAGTCCCTAGTGTCCAGGATTGTCGAGCAGGCGGCGCGCGCGGCGGGACTGGCCGATATCTACGAGAAGGTGATACGCGAAGAGCGCCTGACCTTCGACGACGGCGTCCGGCTGTTCGACTCCCGTGCTTTGATGGCGATTGGCGCGATGGCCAACATCGTGCGCGAGAGCAAGCACGGAGATGACGCCTTTTTCGTGCGCAACATGCACCTCAACCCGACCAACGTCTGCACCGTCGACTGCAAGTTCTGCGGCTTCTACCGGCCGTACCGCAACAAGACCGAGGGGTGGACCTGGAATCTCGATCGCTGCCTGAAGGAAGTGGGCAAGCGTCTGGACGAACCGTTGACCGAGGTACACATCGTCGGCGGGCACAACCCCGACTACCCGTACGAGTTCTACACCGATTTGATTCGCGGCATTCGCGCGCTTCGGCCCGAGCTGCACGTAAAGGCCTTCACGGCCACGGAATACGATTTCTTCTCGCGCCGGTTCAAGAAGCCGCTGGACGAGATCTTCGAGGACTTCAAGGCCGCCGGTCTGGGCTCGCTCCCCGGCGGCGGAGCTGAAGTGCTGGTCGAGCGTGTGCGGCAGGAGCTCTATCCCAAGAAGATACCGGCCGAGCGCTGGCTCGAGGTCGTCCGTCTGGCGCACGAGCACGGACTGCGTTCGAACGCGACGCTGCTCTACGGCCACGTCGAACGGATCGACGAGCGCATCGAGCACATGTGCCGCCTGCGCGCCCTTCAGGACGAGACGGGCGGGTTCATGTGTTTCATCCCGCTGGCCTTCCACCCGGAGAACACCGAACTGAGCGATCTCGCCGGACCGACGGGCTTCGACGATCTGATGACCATCGCCGTGTCGCGGTTGATGCTGGACAACTTCGACCACATCAAGGCCTACTGGATCATGATTACCCCTCGTATCGCGCAGACCGCCCTGAACGTGGGCGCCGACTGCATCGACGGTACCGTGGTCGAGGAAAAAATCGTGCACATGGCGGGCGCCCGGACTCCCGTCGGTCTCGACATGGCCAGTCTGCTGACCCTGATACGGGACGCGGGGCGCCAGCCCGTCCAGCGCGACTCCTTGTACAACGAGCTTCACCGCTTCGACGCACCAGCCGTGGCCTGAGACGGGAACGCTGATGGCGAACAAGGTCCGAATCGGCGCCGTTTCCTACCTAAACACGATGCCGCTCGTCCACGGCATGAAACGCGGCCTCGGCGCCGAGCGCATCGAATTGTCCTTCGAGGTCCCCTCCGTGCTGGCCCGGCAGATGGCTGCCGGCGAGATCGACATCGCGCTGCTGCCCGTCATCGCGCTGGCGGACGTTCCCGATTTGGAAGTCGTTCCGGGTCTGGGAATCACCACGCAGGGTCCTTCGCGCTCGGTCCTGCTAGTCTCCCGTACAACCGTGAGGGAGATCGGGAGCGTCGCGCTCGATGGAGAATCGAGAACCAGCAACGTCCTGGCACAAGTCTTGTTCGCGGAGGTGTGGAACCATCGGCCCGAATTCACCATCGGCCCGCGGCAACTCGACCAGGCGCTGGCTGAGCACGACGCGGTGGTGCGCATCGGCGACAAGGCGCTGTTCGAGTCCTCGCCGGACGGCATGTGCGTCTACGATCTGGGGCAGATTTGGACCGACACCACGGGCCTACCGTTCATCTTTGCCGCCTGGACCGCGCGCCGCGGGGTCGTCGATCGGGAGATCTACGGGATCCTGCACGCCTCCCGTCGCGAGGGTGCCAGCGCCATCGATCGAATCGCCGCCGAGTTCTCTTGGAACGGCAAACGCGACCCCCAACTCGTACGAAGCTACCTGCTCGAGCACATTCATTACCGTTTGGGCGCAGCCGAGATCGACGCCATGCGGTTGTTCTTCGAGGCGGCCTCGAGACAGGGTCTCGTCCAACGCCCCCCCGAGATCCGGCTCGCGCTGCGAGGCTGGACCGAGTGCCACGAATCGGCCGACCAGGCAGCGCCTGCGGATTCGTCGCTACCCTGACGACCGCGAGGACCGAGATGACGGATATTGAAACGCGCCGAGAGCTGGATGCCGTAGCGGACAGGGTGCTGGCCGGCGAGCGGATCGCGCCGGAGGAGGCGCTATTGCTGCTGCGTCACGAGAAGCTGACCTCCTTGGGAGCGATGGCCGACCTGGTGCGCCGCCGCAAGCACGACGGAGGCGTGGTGACCTACATCATCGATCGCAACATCAACTACACCAACGTCTGCAATGCCTTCTGCACTTTCTGCGCCTTTTATCGCAAGCCGAACTCGGACGAAGGGTACGTCCTGTCCGTGGAGTCGATCGAGGAGAAGATTCGCGAGACCTATGCGTTGGGGGGCAACCAGATTCTGCTCCAGGGCGGTCACAACCCCGGGCTGAGAATCGACTACTACGAAGAGCTGTTCCGCCGGCTGAAGACCACGTTCCCGGATCTGTGGCTCCACGCGCTTTCCCCGCCCGAGATCGTCCACATCTACAAGAGCTCGCGCATCTCGCTCGAGGAGGCGATCCGGCGACTGGCCGAGGCGGGACTCGACTCGATCCCGGGAGGCGGAGCCGAGATCCTCGTCGACCGGGTCCGCAGACAGCTGGCCAAGAACAAGTGCTCGGCCGACGAGTGGTTGGCCGTGATGGAGCAGGCGCATCGTCAGGGAATGCGCTCGACGGCCACGATGATGTTCGGTCACGTCGAAACGCTCGAGGACCGAGTCGAGCATCTGTCCCGCGTTCGCGATCTGCAGGACCGCACGGGTGGATTCACCGCGTTCATCTGCTGGACTTACCAGACGGAGAACACCGACCTCGGCGGCCGCGAGGTGACCAGCGCCGAGTACCTGCGCACGCTGGCCGTCTCACGCGTCTTCCTCGACAACTTCGCCAACCTACAGGCGTCCTGGGTCACACAGGGGCCCAAGCTGGGCGCGGCCTCGCTGGCCTTCGGCGTAAACGACATGGGCAGCACGATGATCGAGGAAAACGTCGTCTCCTCGGCTGGCACGGTGCACGAAATGAACGAACCGGAGATCGTCGCCGCGATCCGCGACGCCGGCCTAACGCCCAAGCGACGCGACATGACCTACATGCGGCTCATGGAGCCGACCGGCGCGTGATCTACTGGACGGTCTCCGAGGCCATCGCCCGCTCCACCTCGGCCACCGTCTCTCGGTACCACTGGGCCAGCCGTTCGGCCGGCAGCGGGCGGCTGAAGTAGTAGCCCTGCCCCGTGTCGCATCCCAGCCGCTTGAGCTCTTCCCAGGTCTGGCGGCTGGACACACCCTCGGCGACAACGCTCAGATCCAGATTGTGGGCCAGCTCGATCGTCGAGTGCACGATCATTCGATCGTCGGAATGACTATCCATCTCGAGCACGAACGACTTGTCGATCTTGATCTCGGTGGCCGGCAGTTTCTTGAGGTAGCCCAGCGACGAGTATCCGGTGCCGAAGTCGTCGATCGAGATCTTCACGCCGAGATTGTGCAGCTCGGTCAACACCTCGAGCGCCCGCTGCGGGTCTTCCATGATCACGCTCTCGGTGATCTCGAGCGTCAGCTTGTCGACCGGCACCTTGGTCGATCTGAGCATCGACTGCAGCGTGGTCGGCAACTTCTCGTCGAGCAGGTTTCTGGCGGACAGGTTGACCGACATCGAAAGGTCGATCCCGTCTCGTTTCCATGCCGCGCACTGGCGAAGCGCCGTTTCGAGGACCCACTGCGTCAGCGGCTGAATCAGACCGCTGTGCTCCGCCAGGCCGATGAACTCGTCCGGCGGGATGTCACCGTGCGACGGATGACGCCAGCGGGACAGGGCCTCGACACCGACTGGCCTGCCGTTGCGCGCCGAGATCTTCGGCTGGAAGTGCATGGACAGGCCGTTGTCGTGAATTGCACGCCGAAGATCTCCGGTCAGCGCCAGCAAGCGGATGCTCGTGAAGTCCTGCTCCGGGTCGTAGACCATCACCCCCGAGCGTTCCTTTTTCGCGACGTACATCGCCACGTCGGCTCTACGGATCAGGGCCACCGGAGCGTTGCCGTGCTCGGGGAATAGCGTGATGCCGACGCTCGTTTCGACCTGCAGCGAGAGTCCCTCGACCTGGAACGGCTCCTCGAGCGCGTGAACCAGCTTGCGCGCCGCCTGGTGGGCGTTCTCCAGGCCGGTCGCCGGCATCAGCACCGCGAATTCGTCCCCGCCCAGCCGGGCGATGGTGTCCGACTCGCGCACCGACGACTCCAGCCGGCGAGCGATCTTGCGCAACAGTAGGTCACCGATGTGGTGCCCCAGCGTGTCGTTGATCTCCTTGAAGCGGTCCAGATCGAGCAGCAGGAAGGCCACGGGCCAGGCGTGCTCGCGAGCGGCGGCGATCGATTCCTCGAGCCGCTCGTGAAGAAGGTTGCGATTGGGAAGATCGGTCAGCGAGTCGTGCGTCGCCTGGTAGCGTAGGGCCTCCTGCTGGGCCTTGCGCTCGGTGATGTCGCGCATGAACATCACGCGACGGCGCACGCTCTCGGTGGCGATCCAGGTCACCGCGAGCTCCATCGGGAACCGGCGCCCGTCCTTGCAGCGCCCCTCGGTCTCGTACAGCGCCCGGCGGTTGCTCCTCCTCTCCGCCCCCCGCGCGACACGGTCCTCGGCGTGAGGCAGCCGGATCAGATCGGAAATGTTGCGCCCGAGGGCCTCACCCTCGTCGCAACCGAACATCTTTTGCGCAACGCGGTTGAACGTCATCACCGTGCCGTCTTCGCGCAGCGTGACGATTGCGTCGAAGCTGTTGGCCACCACGTGACGCATCAGCGTCTCGGTCTCACGTGTCGGTTTGACCTGCACGACCGGACGCACGGATCGAAAATCGAGGTGTTCGAACAGGGCGTAGCCGTAGCCGCCGACGATCGCCAGCATCAGCGGGGCGACGTCGATCAGCAGCGGCGCGAACGCCTGCAAGGCCACGGATACGAAAACCAGGCCCACCAAGACCGCAAGGGCGACGAGCGCGTCGCGAAGCCAGGAGAACTCGATGTCGAGGGCGGCCAGCATCAGACACAGGGCCAGACAGAGTGTGAGCGTGAAGACCGAGCCCAGCCTCGTAAGGTCGCGCCCACGCTCCAGAGACTCGAGTGCCAGGGCCTGTATCGTGACGCCGGGAAGGGTCCCGAAGCGGGGCACCCGGTGCTCGTCTCCGAGTTCCTGGGCGGTCGGGCCCACGATGACCGTTCGGCCCCGCACCACCCCGCGGTCGAAGCGACCCCGGAGGACGTCGACGTAGGACAGCGTCGGGATCGATTTCGCGCCTATCCCGTAGTCGACGTAAAAGGCCTCGTCGCCCCTCCGTTCACGCTCGCTGAGTGCCAATGCCAGCGACGGAAGCGGCTGGCCCAGATATTCGCCTTGCGCGCGGTAGCGGCGCACGCAGCCGTCGGAGTCCAGCACGGGACTGACGCTCGCCATGCTCGCGTACTGACTGAATGCCGGCGCCACGACGGAGACCGCGTAGCCGTTCTCGTCGTAAACGCGGCCGCGCAGGCGCTGGCCCGAAACGGTGAGCACGATCCGCTGTCCCGCGCTCTGGAGCGTCGCCAGCAGTTCGGCGTCGTCCTGCTCGGTCGACGCGGCGCCCAACTCGATGTCCAGCGCCACGCGGGTCGCTCCGGCGCGAAGGAGGTTTTCGAGGAGCTTGGCGTGGTGGCGCGTCGGCCAGGGCCAGACCTCGAGTTCCAGAAGACTTGCCGGGTCGATGGCGACCACGACGACCGTCGGCTCGGGCGAGCGCTTGATCACGTTGAATTTGGCGTCGGTCAGACCGCGGTCGACGAACTCCAGCCCGCCGACGAGGTAGACCGCGGCCACGATCGCGAAGATGGCCATGTACGGAACGAGGCGTTTCATGACCTGCAGCGGCTCAACCCGCCGCGCGTACGATCACACTCAGCGCTCCGGCGATCGAAGACGCGCGTAGCGAGTCGGCAACGTGGACTCCTCTACGAACCGGAGAACCCCGCGTGGGGCTCGCCAAATTACATATGTGAAATATCCGACTTATATATACAACAGTTGAAAGGTAGGTCCCTTGGAAAACAGGGTCAAGCGACACCGGACGCGCCCGCATGCGTGAACGAGCGCGGCGGCTTAGTCCCGCCGGCGAAGGTCGGCCACGATTCCGCGAATCCGCTCTTGTGTTTCGGGGCGGAACCAGCTGTCCACAAACTCGTCGACCAGGACCGGATCGCGGGCGCGGATGCGCTCGACGATCGAAGAGCGCAGGTAGCGCTTGGTGATCGTCAGGGCGTTGCGATCGCGTGAAGCGAATTCCTCGAGCCGTGTGCGGCAGAATGCCTCGAAATCCTCGGCGGGGCGGATCTCGTGTACCAGACCGGCTGCCAGGGCGTCGTCGTCGGTGTAGTTCTTGCCGAGGAGCGCGACTTCCTCGAGGTACAGACGCGGGACGCTCTCCCGGACGATCATGGACACGCCGAACGGCAAGGGAACGCCAACACGCACCTCGTTGAGACCGACGAGCGCCCCCTGGCGGAGAATCCTCCAGTCGGCCGTCAGTGTGAGCACGCAGCCACCGGCCACGGCGTGACCGTGGATTGCCGCCACCATCGGCTTGGGAAACTCGTAGAGGATCGCGATGCATTCGTTGAAGGTGACGACGAACCGTTCCAGATCCGCGCGGTCCAGTTCGATCAGATCCTGGAGATCCAGCCCGGGGCAAAAAAGCTTCCCGGCCGCGGCGAGCAGCAAGCCACGAACGCCGTCGTCGGCCCCGGCTTCCCGACAGACCCGCGCCAGGTCCTCGGCGAGCGCCGGGTCGATCGCGTTGCCGTGCGCACGGTCGAGTCTCGCTGTGGCCAGTCCGTCCTCGACGGTGAGGGAAACCGTGTTCGTCACGTGACACCTCCGGGCGACTATTCTACGCTTCCGGGAGCGGACGGGAACGGCCCGAGTATCCGGGTCCCCTCGGCGTTAAGATGGGGCGACCAGACGCAATCGGCCAAACGCTCCGGCGGAGGATCTTCCCATGCGTGCCATAGCCATTGAGGAGTTCGGCGGCCCGGAAAAGCTGAAGGCGATGAACCTGCCCCGTCCCAAACCGGAGAAGAGCGAGGTGCTGATCCGTGCGGTGGCGGCCGGCGTCAATCCGGTGGACGGCAAGATCCGCGAGGGAGCCTTACGAGAGCTTCTCCCCCATTCATTTCCGCTCATCCCCGGCTGGGACGTGGCGGGCGTCGTGGAGGAGTTCGGCGAAGGGACGACACAGTTTCGCAAGGGAGACCGTGTGTGGGCCTATGCACGAAAACCGGTCGTGCAATGGGGTTGCTACGCGGAGTACGTGGCGGTTCCCGAGACCAGCGTGGCGCTGATGCCGACCAAGCTGCTCTACGAGGAGGCCGCGGCGGTGCCGCTGGCCGCGCTCACGGCCTACCAGTGCCTCTTCGCAAGACCCGGCTTCGGCGCGGGTAGCAGTGTGCTGGTGCATGCGGCGGCGGGCGGAGTCGGTCATTTCGCGGTCCAGCTCGCCAGGCACGCGGGGGCGGAAGTTTTCGGCACGGCCGGCCCGGCGAACCAACCCTTCGTGCTCGAGCTGGGAGCGGACGCGTCGATCGACTACACGAAGGAGGATTTCCGCGAGGCCGTTCGCCGGCATCGTCCGGAGGGGGTCGACCTGGTCATCAGCTCTCTTGATCCCCAGACGGTTTCGCGCAGTTACGACGTCATCAAGCCCGGCGGGAGGTTGGTCAGCGTCGTCGGCCGACCCGACCCGGAGGAAGCGGCAAGGCACCAGCTCACGGCGGACTACCTGTTCGTCGAGCCGAGCGGGGAACAACTGACCACGCTGGCCGGCCTTGTCAACCAGGGAAAGCTGCGTCCCCATGTGGAAAAGATCTTCGCGCTGGACGAGGCGGCGCAGGCACAACAGATGGTCGCCGACGGACACGTGCGGGGAAAGCTCGTGCTGAACCTGTGAGCCGCGGCGATGGACCGGGTCATCCTCCACATCGACATGGACGCTTTCTACGCCGCCGTCGAGGTGCGCGAGAATCCGGCTCTGGCCGGCCGGCCCCTGATCATCGGCCACCGCGGCCGGCGCGGCGTCGTCTCGACCTGTTCCTACGAGGCCCGTAAGTTCGGCGTTCGCTCGGCCATGCCCTCGGTCACCGCCGAGCGACTCTGCCCCGACGCGGTCTGGCTCGCGGGACGAATGTCGCTCTACGTGAAGGTCTCGCGCGAGATTCGCAGTGTGATGAGCGACTTTTCGCCGTTGATCGAACCGCTGTCGATCGACGAGGCATTCGTTGACTTGACGGGAATCGCGCTGGATCTGGCGGGGGGAGCCGAGACGGCTCGCGAGATTCGGCAGCGCATCCGCGACGAGCGGTGCCTGACGGCCTCGGTCGGCGTGGCTCCGAACAAGTTCCTGGCCAAGCTGGCCTCCGACATGGACAAGCCGGACGGGCTGACGGTGATCGCCATGGAGGATTTGCCGAAGAAGGTCTGGCCGTTGCCGGTGGAACGCCTGTGGGGGGTCGGTCCGAGCACGGCGCGGCGTCTGCGGTCGGGCGGGATCACGCGCATCGGTACGTTGTTGGAGGCCGACCGTGCCGCGCTGGAAAGCCTGATCGGGGCGAACTCGGCGAGGCACCTGACGGCTCTCGCCCGCGGCGAGGACGACCGACCGGTGGTGGCCGGGCGAGCGGCGAAATCGATCTCGGAAGAGCGAACCTACGGGGAAGACCTGACAGATCCGACACAGATCGATCGTGCGCTGCTGGCCCGTGCCGAGGGCGTGGCGCGTCAGTTGCGGCGCGACGGTCTGGTGGCGCACACGGCACACATCAAGGTGCGAACGGGCGACTTCACGACGTGGACCCGCTCGCTTACGCTGCCAACGCCCACGGATCTGACGGAGCCTCTGCTGGAGGCGGCGCGGGAGATGTTCCGGGAGCGGATCCGGCTCGGCGGCAAGGGCGTGCGCTTGCTCGGCTTCGGCGTCAGCGGCCTCGAGCCGGCTCGAAGCGGGCAGGCCGCTCTGTTCGAGGACCCCGACGAGCGGCGTGCGCGCGCGATGGCGCTCGCTGCCGACGCGGTTCGCGATAAGCTCGGCGAGGCGGCCTTGACGCGGGCTCGGCTTCTCAAACGTCCACGTGGTCGTGACGATGGCGAGGAGTCGGAGGAGGCATCCAGTCTTCCCTCGGTCGACTGACTTGGAGGTCTGTTCGGGGCCAAGCGGCTGGAGGTTGGCTTGAGGGGATCGTGCCCTTGCTCGCCCGGGGCGCTCGTCGCGCGACGATGTGTCGCGCTCCTCGCTCCGACGCGATTACGCGCGGCACGATGCTGTGCCGCACTTGATCGCCTAGGCCCTGGCGAGCAAGGGCACGATCCCCTCAAGCCAACCTCCAGCCGCTTGGCGCGGAGATTCGCGGGA
>Ga0255055_10000066_pt1 | contig 74645 bp, 64 predicted proteins | sample JV7_2_27_MG_FD_188633 | JGI IMG/M metagenome (GOLD analysis project Ga0255055, IMG submission 188633) | Seawater microbial communities from Jervis Inlet, British Columbia, Canada - JV7_2_27 | ecosystem: Environmental > Aquatic > Marine > Inlet | place: Canada: British Columbia | collected... | reverse complement strand
CATCTTAATTTCACATTTAATTGGGAATCCGAGAAATGCGAGCGATTGTGTTTTGGTATCGGTGAGGACGACTATAGAAACGTTCCAGTGCATTTACATCCAATGATGAGGGATTTTGTTGATAAAACGCCCCTCCAAAGCGAAAAACAGAAATTTGTCTGGGGAGTAACTTTCACACCAAACGGGATTTATTATAAAATCGAGAATGATTATAATGGTACAATGGTAGATTTTATTGGTATGGGTTGTAAAGCCGGAATTGAAAAGTATATATAATGGTTTGTTTAAAATAAAAATTTAAAGGTATTCTATAGTGCGATTAATAATTGACGGAGAATATAATAAAGATTTAGTAAAATTAATCGGAAAACAAAATTTTCCAATTTCCCATATGGTAGTTCATGTACCGCAAAACCCGATGGGGAATGGTTCAATATTTTTGCCTAAAAAAACTCCCACTTTTAAAGAGTTTGAGGAATTTACTAGAGTCATTCAGGATAATAATATTGTACCTATAGCTGGGATTGATTCAACTTGCCAAGGTAATTTTGAGGCCCATATGCAACAATATAAAGCAAATAGTGCTCTATTAGAAACACTAAAAGGGTTGCAATATAAAAATCTACTTGTCTCTTCACCAAATAATGTTGGTTTTGTTAAAGAACATTTTCCTTCAGCGAAAATTTTCTTATCATATTCACAATATGTTACTTCTTTAAACCGTGGAAAGATATTATTTGAAATAGGTGCAGATAATATAATTCTACATCCTGATATTGTCAGATATTTTAATGTCTTAAAAAATTTCATAAAATTTAAACAGAATTTCAAAAAAACCAGGGAAATTGAGAGTATTTTACCGTTAAATATTGGATGTAATTGGGGGTGCATTCATTGGTATCAACACCATAACTTACAAAGTCACCGAACGATAAATTCCCCTGTATCATCCAACCAAGAAGATTTTTCTGATATTGAAGATGAATTTGATTATCCAATGCTTTATTGTTGGAAAGAACGGTTAGAAAATCCAGAAAATATCCTAAAATCAGGTTGGATTTCACCAAGCAATATAGAAATGTATGAGAATTTAGGATTTGAGACTTTTGTCTTATATACAAGTGGTTTTTCGACTGATAAAATATTAGAAATTATTCAAAATTATGAAGAAAGGCAACTTACTATAGATTTTAATGAAATATTGAATATTCCGGAACCATATGGTAGCTACTGGTCATCTAATGAAGTTAGAAATTCAATGATAAAACTCAAACCCGAGATTATTGGTGATTTCTGTAAGGGCTTTCCATATCAGGCACATTATCCATTAGAGAATGAAATGAGTAGTTACTGTATTGAATACGTTAAAAAACTTCAAAGTGGGAATATTCAAGAAAGAAACAAAATCTTGAATGTAATTAATGATAAAATGAAAATTATGGAAAAAGGTGTAATTGAGAGGTGATTCTATTAGAATATCGTTAGCCTGTAATTGGAAGTTAGATTTATTAAATCTTATAGAAAATGATGTAAATGTAAGGAAAGATGTTAACGATCTCTATGGAACTCATGACATGAGTTTTACCGGATCAGGTCGTCCATTTTTTTTAATGGCTAAGAGAGGGAAATCAGAAATCGAGACATTCATTAATAGGGTTCATGATCTAAATTTAAAATTTACGTGGTTATGGAATGGAGAATGCCTTGGATATTTTAAATTTAATTCCAAGGAACAGACAAAAGCTTTGAAAGAATTAGATTGGTTGGATGATATGGATGTAGATTATCTGACTGTAACTGATCCTTACTTAGCAGAATTTGCCAAGTTTTATAATCCCAAATTAAAATTGAAAGTTTCAGTGATAGCGGAAGTGAACTCCTTAACACGTGCCTTAGAATGGAACAAAATCATTGGTCACGAGGGAGTGCTTACTCTATCTATAATGCTTAATAGAAATTTTCCTCTTCTTAAGGAAATTAAAGAAAAAGTTGATTGTGATATTGAATTATTAACTAACGACTGTTGTCTTAATGAATGTCCTTATCGTTTTTTCCATTATACTGAATGCTCTCATGCAAGCCAAACATATGATCGCCTAGAAGGATATTATAATGATTGGGCTACTATAGCTTGTCAAAATCAAAAATGTTTTAATCCTGAGCAAGTTATAATGTGTAAATGGATTCAGCCTTCTGACCTTGATAAATATACTGAAATTGGAATAGATTATTTTAAGATTTCTGGAAGAAGATATAGTACAAAATGGTTATTTAATGCCGTAAAAGCTTATAGCGATAAAGATTCTAATATGAATCTAGGAGAAATATTTAACGCTTATTCCTTTGTATCAGACCCATTAATACTCGCGGGAAATCAATTCTCAGAATTTTCAGCACGACAAGAGAAAATGGGAACTGATGCAGATAATCAGAGTATTATGTTAAGCGTACCAGATTTCGATGCTCACTTAGATGGAAACAAGATGGCTACGTTCATTAAAAACTTTCCATACGAAGGCACAAGATGTGCTGAAAATTGTGGGGTAACGTGTTTTTATTGCTATAATTTTGCGGAGAAAGCTTATTCTCAACCTGAAGACGGAATTACAGAAAATTATAAAGAATTCATGTTATATCTCTATAACTATCTTAATACGGGGGATATGTTTGCTCCTAAAGATGATAGAAAATTAAAAAGTCCAGTAAAAGAAGTTGAATCGGATACATATCTTGGGATTCCTTGGGATCCAGAAGCAGAAGAATTCTTAAAAGAAGTTATGACCATAATTCCAGAAGAGATGCAGAATGCGGCAAGAAAGGGTATTGGTTTTACTGCTGAACGAACAGCAGAAAAGCAAAGTGTAAAGCGTGTAAATAAAGATCTGTTAATCTCTATAGTAGTTGAGCTAGTTCCTCAACCGTTTAAGCGCGATTATATTGAGTTTTTAATTGAAAAAAATATTGATCTTACACAATTTATGAGTGAAGAGGAGATTAATTACATTAAATCATTACCTTATAGTACTGAATTAATTCCTCAGAGGGCCGAAGGTGGGGAAGTGTCAAACGAAAATCCTAAAGGTGAAGCAACATCATTTAAATTGGATACAAAAGAAGAATGGGTAAATTATCTTACTGAATTTTTTAAAATCTATAATGAATTACCTGAACTTCCACCTTTACTTAAGCCAATCGCACCTCTACTCTTCCAATATAAAATTACAGATAACTCTGAAATGGATTATTGGCAATTAATGGAGGAAGATAAAGTTACTTGGGGAATGGGAGAGTATACCGAAGATGGAATTTCTAAAGTTATTCATAAAACGGATTTTAATACCATAAAGAAAGTGAATTCTGGTGAATCTAATCCCATAGAGGCGACTATGGAGGGTAAATACTTGGTCGAGGGAGACATGGCAAAATTAATTGCATGTACTCCACTAGCACCACTCAACGGGAAGGTACATCACTTGATCTCTAAAATAAAAAAATAAATTAAATAAACGAGGGATAAAAATATTCAATTAACTGTTGCAACAAACTGGGATTTTAACCTTATAGAAGAAATGACCAAATATCCTGTAAGAGACTTCTATGGTGTTGGAAATTTTTCTATAGTGGGCCATGGACGGCCTTCATTTTTATTGAAAGAGGTAAATGAGGAAGAAATTGCTGAATACATTAACCAAGTGCATAAAAAAAAGATGAAATTCTCATATTTACTAAATGCGCCTTGTATGAGCAATATGGAATACGAACCTAACTTTCATAGAAAATTAATAGAACATCTTCAATGGATCAGCGATGTAGGATCAGATTATGTTATCGTAACTATTCCATTTTTAATTCAAATTATAAAAGAACAGTTCCCTAATTTGAAAATCCGTGTGTCTACAATATCGCATGTTAATAGCGTCAATCGAGCTAAATTCTACGAATCACTAGGAGCTGACGAAATAACCCCCAGTATAATGATTAACCGAGATTTCAAAACATTGGAAAAAATGCAAAAAGCTGTGAAATGCAAAATTGTTCCTCTTTTAACTGATGGATGTTTATATCAATGTCCTTTTAGATATTACCATTACAATCTTTTAGGACATTCTTCTCAGGGAGATCACCAACTTGGCGGTAATTATATAGATTCTTGCATTCTAAATTGCAGCGTTATTAAATTTTCAGATAAGACGGAAGTAATCAAAGCTAGGTGGATCCGTCCCGAAGATCTATCACATTATGAAGAAATTGGAATAGACACGTTTAAAATTGCTGGACGTAGAATGTCAACTGAGTGGATAACACGAGCCGTTAAAGCATTTTCTTCGCGTAAATATGAAGGTAATCTTGTTGATATCATTCAAGGTTTTACAATGTCAATAGGAATTGAAAATGATCCTCATGGAAAATTTCAACAAACTGTCGATAAAGAATATAAATCGAAATTAATAATAGATAATACAAAACTGGATGGATTTATCGAATTTTTCAAGAAACAAGACTGTATTTCGATGTGCGATGAGTGTAATTACTGCGAAAAATGGGCCGAAAAAGCCGTTTTCTTTGATAAAGAACAAGCACCTAAATATGTTGAGTCAATACAAGATTATCTTGACGATTTAGTAACAAGTCGTGAATTTGGGGTTGACACTGCTAAATCTAAAGAAAAAAAAGAGGATGGATTTAAGTGGGATATTGAAACAGCACAAATATTTGATAAATTAATAAAATTATCACCCCCTCAATTTCAATCCATTGCCAAAGTGGTAATAGCATCTCTTGCCGAAGAAAAAGCGAAAAAAAGAGAATCATCGATAGTTGAGAATGAGGATATGACTAAAGCGTTCATTGAAGGAACACCAGAACCTTTTCAACCAGATATGAGAGAAGGACTTAAAAAATATGGACTCATGAAAGAAGAAATAGATAATTAAAGTAAAGAAAGTATGAGTAATAGTTAGAAAAATATATGATTTTTTAAAAAAGATATTAATTTAAAACAACAAAAGAAGGTGAAAAATAAAATGGAAACAAAAGAAGAATGGGAGGCGTATTTAACTCGCTTTATGGACGCCTATAATGAGCTGCCTGATTTAGCGCCAATGTTAGAGCCAATTGCCCCTTTGGTTTTCCAATATCTTATAACAGATAAACCAGAGATGAGCTATTGGCAATTTATAGAAAAAGACAAGATGCGCTGGGGAATGGGTGAATACTCTGGACCAGAGGCACCAAAACTCTTTCACAAAACGGATTTTGATACAATCAAGAAAGTTAATTCTGGGGATTCAGATCCGATACAAGCAACAATGGCGGGAACATATGTTGTTGAAGGAGACGTTACAAAACTTATGGCATGTGCTCCATTACTACCACTAAATGCAAAGGCTCACGATAAAGCTATACAATAGTAAACAATAATAATTTTTTTTTATAATATTATTTAATAAATATTACATTTACAACTATTATTAAACTAATTTAAAGAGTGAGATTATGTTTTGTCCGAATTGTGGCGAGAAGTTGGATTCCCAAAATCAAAAATTTTGTCCAAACTGTGGAAGTGATCTTTCTAACACTCCTCAAGCTGAAGAAAATCAAGTGCCATCACCAGTTAAATCAGCTCCCGTTTACGAGTCAAAAACTATTAATGTAGGAGGGCCAGGACCTCACTCAAAAAAGTGTCTTACCTTCGCTATCTTATCACTTGCTTTAGGAGGTGTTGGTTTTGCTTTTGGGATCATATCTTTTTTGAGAATTTTAATACCCTTTCCATTTCAACTTGATTATTTTATTAGATTAATATTCTTGATTATAGCTGCAATTCTTAATATTACAGGCTTCGTATTTGGGATACTTTCTAGAACAAATAGTAGCAAAGCTGGAAAATTTGAACCCGTAAATACTCTTGAGAAGGTTGGAAGTGTGTTTGGGATATTTGGAATTATCATGAATAGTCTCCCAATTGTATCTATTCCTCTAATATTATTAGGATTTGCTTGAATTTCAATTCCTATATTTTATTGATTATAAATCTTTTTTTTTCTTTAAGATAAAGAAAAGGAAATTGGTCTAAAAATGGAATGGAATTCTGAAATACAAAATATAGGTAAAAATTTTTTTACAAAACCTAACAGATTATTTAACATATGGAAATTTGAGTCAAATAGTTTAAATCTAACAATATAATATTATTAACTAATAATAATTTTACAGTTAATATTAAACTAAAATAGAGAGTGAGATTATGTTTTGTCCAAATTGTGGCGAAAAGTTGGAATCCCAAAATCAAAAATTTTGTCCAAACTGTGGAAGTGAACTTTCTAACACTCCTAGTACACCTCAAACTCCTCAGTTAAAAGCTGAAGAAAATCAAGTGTCACCAACAGTTAGATCAGTTCCCGCTTACGAGTCAAAAACAATTAACGCAGGAAGGCCAGGACCTCATTCAAAAAAATGTTTTGCCTTCTCTATTGTATCGATTGGTTTAGTAGGTGTCGCTTATTATTTCGGGGGTAGTAATTTGTTCATGTTCTTAACACCATATTATTATTTTTATTATATTTCTTTTGCTGTGGTGATAGGAATTATTGCTACTATAATTATTCATATTGCGGGTCTCGTATTTGGGATACTTTCTAGAACAAATAGTAGTAAAGCTGGAAAATTTGAACCCATAAATACTCTTGAGAAGGTTGGAAGTGTGTTTGGGGTGTTTGGAATTGTCATTAATAGTATATTAATTGTAATAATTCCAATAATATTGATGACTAGGGTAATTCCTATGCTGCTGGTGCCCCCTTTTTAAGTTTGATTACTAAATTAATTAATGCACGGGTAAAAATAAATGGTTTTATAGAAGGAACTTCAAGTGCATTTCAAGCTAATATGAGTGAAGGGCTCAAAAAACATAGATTTTCAGTTGAATAATTTTCTTTTTTATTTTTTTTAAGCAAAAATTTCAATAAAGTAAAAAGAATTTTGTAAAACCTAGTAGTTATTGCACCCTTATCTCCTAATTATCGCGATATATAGAAATTTAAGTCAAATAATTTAAATCTTACAATATAATATTATTAAATAATAATAATTTTACAATTATTATTTAACTAAAATAGAGAGTGAGATTATGTTTTGTCAAAATTGTGGCGAAAAGTTGGAATCCAAAGAACAGAAGTTTTGTGCAAGCTGTGGAAGTGTAATTACTAACGCTCAAGATGCTCCTCAAGCTCCTCAATTAAAAGCTGAAGAAAAACAAGTGTCATCACCAGTTAAATCAGCTCCCGTTTACGAGTCAAAACCAATTAACGTAGGAGGGCCAGGACCTCATTCAAAAAAGACCCTTGCCTTCGCTATTGTATCGCTTGTTTTAGGAGGTATCGGTTTTGCTTTTGGGGGTATTTATTTTATGAGAATGTTTAATCCATATTCTTATTATTATATTCCTCTTGGACCTATAGGGTTGATTGTAGGTGGAATTCTTAACGTTACGGGCTTAATATTTGGGATTCTTTCTAGAACAAATTGTAGTAAAGCTAGAAAAATTGAACCCGTAAATACTCTTGAGAAGGTTGGAAGTGTGTTTGGGATTTTTGGAATTATCGTTAATAGTATACCTGTTGTAGTACTTTTAGTATTGTTGATAATTGGGCTAATTTCTTTAATTATGATGTTGACTATGTACTCTATATACTATTGATTATGAGATAAATTAATTTTTTTTTTCTTTATTCTTTATAATTAATAATAGTTTTAATCTAGAGAGATTTGAAGGAATAATAAAAAACTTAATAGATCGGATCAATTATTGTTACAATCATTACTAAATTAATAAAAATTGAAAAGTGAGATTATGTTCTGTCAAAATTGCGGGGAGAAGGTAGACTCCCAAAATCAAAAGTTTTGTCCAAGTTGTGGAAGTGAAATTTCTGGCACTCCTGGTGCACCTCAAGCACCTCCATTAAAAGTTGAAGAAAATAAAGTATCAGCACCAGTTAAATCAGCTCCCGTTTCTGTGTCAAAAACAGTTAATGTATATGAGCCAGGACCTCATTCAAAAAAGACCCTTGCCTTCGCTATTGTATCGCTTGTTTTAGGAGGTGTTGGTTTTGCTTTTGGGGGTATTTATTTTATGAGAATATTAAATCCATATTCTTATTATTATTCTTATTCTCTGTTGTATATGGGGTTGATTGTAGGTGGAATTCTTAACGTTACGGGCTTAATATTTGGGATTCTTTCTAGAACAAATTGTAGTAAAGCTAGAAAAGTTGAACCTGTAAATACTCTTGAGAAGGTTGGAAGTGTGTTTGGGATTTTTGGAATTATCGTTAATAGTATACCAGTTGTAGTACTTTTAGTATTGTTAATAATTAGCCTAATTTCATTTCTGATGTATATGACTATGTATTCGATGTACATTTAATTATGAAATAAATTAATTTTTTTTTTCTTTATTCTTTATAATTAAAAATAGTTCTAATGTCGATCGATTTGAAGGAATAATAAAAAACTTAATAGATCGGATCAATTATTGTTACAATCATTACTAAATTAATAAAAATTGAAAAGTGAGATTATGTTTTGTCCAAATTGTGGTGAAAAATTAGAATCCCAAGATCAAAAGTTTTGTCCAAGTTGTGGAAGTACAATTTCATTGACTCCTACTCCTGATGCTCCTCAACTAACCTCTGAAGAAAATCATGTATCAACACCATCAACTGTTAGTTCAATTTCCGTTAATGCAACTAAAGTAGGAGGCCCAGGGCCTTATTCAAAAAAGGTATTTTATTTTGCTTGTGTTTCGATAGTTTTTGTGATTGTTGGTTTTGTTTTGGAATATTATAGTTTTATCAGATTTATTATGCCACTATATATCTTTCCTAATCTTCCTGGTGGACCCATATTGTGGATTGTAGCTCTAGTTTTTCAGGCTGTAGGCTTGATATTTGCGATCGTTTCCAGAGTAAATAATAAGAAAGCTGGAGAACTTGAACCGAAAAATCCTCTTAGGGTGGTTGGAAGTGTGTTTGGGATATTTGGAATTGTCCTTAATGCTATACCTCTTGCAATAATTCTTCCAGTTATGATAATTATAACCTTAGGACCATAAAATTAATTATTTCTTTTTTTTTAATAAAAAAATAAATCCAATGTCGAGCGATTTGAAGGAATATTAAAAACCTTAATAGATCCAATTGATTAAAGAAGAACAACTTTTTCCTTGGGCATTTTTTAATCTCCCTATTATTCGAAAGGTAGCTCCTTTATAACCACATTCAGGACACTTTTTTGTTGAGATTAATTCTACAATGTCATCAACTAAGACCGCTTGATTTATTGTACCATTAACACCATAAGGAGTAAGAACTTCTAGAAGTCCCTCTTCTCCATCTTTAACTGGTTCTAAATCTTCAAGATCTCTAACAATTATTCGAGCAGTATCAGGACAGTGTAGTAAAAAATCTTGATATTTTTCAGACCAATGACCTCCAAAAAGCGTGGGCCCTTCTGTAAACGCATATATGTCCCTAATATCCTTTGATTTAATGTTAAACACTTTTTCATAATATCCAATGAATTTACTTTTATTTACATTGCCCATCTTTGCTTGGCCTTTAACACCATCCCATCCACCACCACCACAACCAACAATAGATATTCCATCAAGGTCATTAAATACATTTTCTTTTAACAATCTCTTCTCAAACATGTTGTTCATTAAGAGTGGACTTCCACCAAACAAAATTTTACTTACCTCGATATTTTTCCAATGTCCTGTTTCTTTTATTTTTTTGATCATTTTCAACATTTTAGTAACATCCAAAATGAAGCCCCCCTTAGGTGAAAAAGTTGATATAATTGCCCATATCGTTTTTAAAATTTTCATTTTTACCAAATATTCCTCATATCCATAAAATTCCCAAGGTTTGTTCATGCATGCTGTAAAATATCGAGTTTTATCAATATATTCAAATCCTTTTGTACCTTTTTTTGCCATCATTGACATGAAATAGCGATCTGGTGAAAAATTCAAAGTGACACATCTTTTAGAACCAATTTTTAATTTTTCCCATTCAAAAAATTCAGTAAAAACCTTAATTGAATTATATTGCAATTGATCAAAATCTTCTAATGTTCGGGGAACTAGAGAAGGATCTCCTGTAGTAGAAGATGAACATGAAAAGAGTGCTATATTCTCAAGAGGTACTTTTGATAGATATACGGATCGATTTCCTGATTTTTTATAAATGTCTGTGGGTATATACGGAATAGTTTCTAAATTATCAATGGACATCTCATCAGGAATCGTAAAATCGAAATTTTTACAAAGTTTTTCTTTATAATACTTACAATTATTGTAGGATAAGTTAATTTGTCTTAACATTTCTTTACAAAACTCATCGTCCGGATAATCACGGAACTTAAAGTCAAAATATTTTGTTTTTAATTCTTCCGGTAAGTGATCATGAAATTTAAGGCCCAAAATAGTTTCCTCCTAAGTGTTTAATAATTTAGAATTCTAATTCAAATAATATTGATTGATATAAATATAAAATAAAGAAATAATAAAAAAATTATTACATTTTAGATAAAGATTCTATTTCCGCTTCTTCACGCTCTAATAGCATTGGTGTCTTTTCCCAACTTATTTCTTTAGGAAGTCTAAATTGTCGTAAAAACATATAAAGATGAATAAAACCACTTATTGGAAAAAATAATAAAAGATTGTAATGTTTATCACAATATTTTCTTATAGCATTAAATAAGAAGCCAAATTGAAAAAATAAACAAGACAGAGTCCAAAATAGTAGATAATATTCTCCAATCAAAAATTGAAATATTGCAAATCCGATTTCTATTGGAATCCATGTATCCATATTTGCTAAAACCATCATTGTCAAATTTCTTGCGATTATTAATTTTTTACCATCTTTATGTTCGCTCTTCATTTTCATTAATTGAGGCATATCAGATTTAAATCCAGCCATCCACCGAGAACGTTGTTTTACTAAAATCTCCCAACTATTTGGGACATATTCATAAGTCTTAGCTTTAGGTGAAAATCGAATTAGTACACCATCTAAATTTAAAAGCACAGAGAGATAAAGATCTTCCGTCATTGAATCTTCGTTAAAACCTCCATATTTCCGAAGATATTTTGTTCTAACTGCGAAATTCCGTCCAAATGAATAGGCAGAAGATCCGAGTCTATTTTTAACTTCAAAAAGTAAACCACCCCCAGAAACCATACCATAATCTAAAAAAATTCCCTTAGTTAGTTTATTATCTTTCCAGTTCTTAACCAGAACAGGTCCAATAACTGCGTCAGTCTTTTCTTGATGGAAAGGAGATATCAAATTTTTAAGAGTGTCAGAGTTTAAAATGCACCCTGAATCATAAAGAACTACAATATCATTTTTTACGTATTCTAAACCCAAATTGAGCGCTGGAGGTTTTCCCTTTTTAGGTAAATCCTTTGATAAAACTTTTATATCAATTTCACTATGTTCTGTAGAAAAATTATTTGAATATTCCGTAGTATCATCTGTAGAACCACTAGTTATTATTATTATCTGGATTTTTTCTTTAGGGTAATCTGAATTAACAATGGAATCCAATGTTCTTTCTAGTAATATTTTTTCATTTTTAGAAGCAATTAGTATACTAATTTCTTCATAATATGGCGTTTTTGGTTTATAACCACTCCCAAACGATGCGGTGAAATGTATTCCATAATAAAGAACCAATCCTAACAACATAAATAACCCAATGAGTGGAAATATAAACCACCAATAAGTTAAAGGAGCATTTATAAATGTGTCAATTGCTGTTTTTATCCCAGAAGACCAAAAAGGTGGAAAATACATATATAGTAGAACAAAAAATACTAACCAAACAGAACCGTATAATAAGTACCTGTATAGTTTCATTTTTTAAATCACTTTTTTTCGATTATCTTTAGGTTTTTCCAGATATATTTAGAGAAGAGAATCATTGAAAGTACCATCATAGCTAATAAAACAATTTGATAAATGAGCATAGTCCATGTAATTACCCCTAAATGCGCATCGTTCCAGATTGTAGCAGAAGGATTAACCAAGTAAGTTAGGAATACTACGAAACTCGAAATACCATATACAAAAAAAAATGTAGCGTTAACTATTACTCTCATTATTCTCTCACCAACAAACGGTTTTGTTTCGTGTAAACCCAAACCTTCGTGTCTTGCTCTCATATACTCATAAATAAAGATAAGGAATATGTTTGTCCAAGCAATCCAAGTAAAATCAAGTCCAAAAGAGGGCAAAACCAACAAACTCGTCGGAACGAAACAGACCAAAACTAAAATATCACTTACTCTATCTATTATGTTATCAAACCAAGCACCAGTTTTTGATTTTATATCTAATAATCTCGCTATTGAACCATCAATCCCATCACTAATACCAGTGTAGAGTACAAGAAATCCTAAAGCAAAAAACCAAGATCCATAAAATGGTTGTTGAGTTATTGGATCAAGAGTATGACCCATCCGTCCACTAGCCATTATAACCCCCCAAAATATGAAAAATGACAAAATCAGTCCTATCAATGATACTTTATTTGGACTTAAACCCAATTTTATGAAGATTTTTGCCCCTTTGTATGTTATCGGCATATAAATTTTTCCGGCTGGATCTTTTTTCATTTTTGCAAACGATTCGTCAACTTTATGAGCTTGTCCATGATCTATAAGCCAATCTTTTATGAATTCTTCAAAAGTCATAAATTCTCGGTTTGGCTTCTCTTTAAAGATACCACTAATGAAGATAATAATTAGAATCAAAAGTAATACCAATGGAAATACTAATGTAAACAAAATTTCTGTCATATTGCTCGCCTAAGTTGTTACAAATATTTTTTTATTATATATTTTTAAAAATATAATTGTAATTAGAGTTTAAAATATTTTAAATTTATTTAATTAGTGTCCATTACATTTTTAATCTCCTTAAAAGGTAGTATTTTGAAGATTGGACTCCTAAAAATATAAATAATTTGTAAAAAAGTAACATAAATAGAGGTAAATAATAAAATGTCAATTTCTGACTTAGATATAAAATGGCTTACATTCGTAAGAAGGCTTCGAGTAGTAGGAGTGCTATTAATTTTTGTTATAATTCCGTACGTAGCATTCGTAATAATTCCTATTTACTTTATTATGGCAATGGTTGCTGTAGGAGATATTAATAAATTAAATCACGAACTGAAAGACCCTTATCTTAAATTATTTAGTTCCAAATATGTAACAGCAAGTATTTTTAAACTCATTGGATCAATACTAGTTCATGTTGGAGCCGCGATGATGGTTATCATTAATTCAGGATTCTCCCTACTATATTATTATTCCTATTATGGACTGTTCTCACCTTCACTCATAATATTTGTTATTGGATTTATAATTATGATTATTGGTAGTGGTGTTGAAATAGGTGCTTGGGACAACTTAAAACTTTTTGTTTACCGCAATAAGGATATGTTCCCAGGAAGAAACAACTACGAAACGACTGCTAAGGTAGAGAGTTTACGATCGGGAGCTGTAGCATGGGTGCTTGGTTTTTTAGGAATACCTATTATAATAGGATGGATATCCCAGCTAGTAGGATATTTTGGTCTAATTAGCGTTGCTGAAAGAGGATCGAAAATTGATCCAATCGCACTTAAAATTCAAGATTATCAAACGCTCTCTCCACCTCCACAAGAACCTCAACCTGTAGAAAACATTATTTTCTGTCCTATGTGTGGGTCCAAAGTATCAAAGGGAGCTACTTTCTGTGCAGAGTGCGGCGTTAAATTAGTAATTTAAAGAAAAAAAAGTTATAATTTTGTTTTACTATAATTTTGTAGTAATATTATATTCCAATATATGCTTCTTTAATTGCTGAACAACCACCACATCGAACACAACCAGCTTTACTTTTCAAAGGGTTAACTCCATATTCTTTCATTAATTTAGCTGCTTTTGTGTATATTTCTACCATTGTATCTGAAGTAATTGTAGAAATCTTCTCCAACCCCGGAATTGACCTTACTGGAGTAATATATGGAATTACACCTAAAGAGATTATTTTTTCTGCATCTGAAATGAAATCCTCTTTTGATTCACCAAAACCGGTTAAAAGATAGGACGAGACTTGATCTTTTCCAAACACATCAAGGGCGTGCTTCCAATTATTTTTATAAGCTTCATATGTGATGCGAGATTTGCCTGGAGTTATTGTTTTCCTTAAATTTTGATCGAGAACTTCAAGATGGATTCCTATTGTATTAGCACCCGCGTCTTTTAATTCATCAATATATGATAAATCTTCTAAAGGCTCAATTTGAACATGGAGGGGGAGTTTAGGAAAGTTTTCTTTAATACCTTCTAAAAGGTCAATATATCTTATTGCGCCTTTATCGATCGTTTCGTCTGTACCACTCGTCAAAGTCATATGATTACATCTGCCTTCCTTTTTCGCTGCTGCAATCACTTCAGACATCTGTTTTGAATTTTTTTCTTCAATTGTTGCTTCATTCTCCAAACTTAACTCGATAGCACAGAATTTACAGCCCTCTCCACATCCGTGATACACACACTTTTGGTAAATTGTGCTTGATAAACAGTCTATTCCGTGAACTAAAGCAATTTTTTTCATCGGAATTCCATCAGAGGTAACATATTCAGGATTGTAAAATGTTGGATTTTGAACTAACTTCAATCTACTATGTTCGGATTTATTTTTAGTATCATAAATTAAGAAATGTCCGTCCTCATTTTCCCGAACAATAAGATTTGACTTCGAAGGATCATCCCACAGAGCGGCATTTACAATTACTTGATTCTCGAAAAGAAAATATCTCCCACCTATCGGTCCAGCGCCTCCCTTACGACCGTATGAGATCTCGATTCCTTCCTTTTTATAATGGTCTATCAATTTTTCTTCTAAAAATAATCCATTACACAATATCTCCGTCTTCTTTACAAAAGCAGTGTAATTATCAATCATTTTAACGGTTTTTTAATAAAATTTTTTAACTATTCTTCATAAATTGAATTTAATAACCGTTTATATTTTTATTTCTTATTGATTGTAAATGGTATGTTAATAAAGTGATTTAGATATGGCATCAAAAAGACCGTGGCACTGTTATTCCAAGTGGAATAGGCGCCCCTACCAGCATAAACGTAGTGCTAATCATCGGAGAGAATATGCGAGAGGAGGAGCCCAGAGCAAAATAGTTCGCTTCTGGGGAGGAAACAAGGAGGTTCCTTGGGAAAATTGGGAACTTGTAGTTGGCTTAAAGGTAGATTCGCAAATTCAAATATCGTCTAATACTCTTGAAGCAATCCGTATAACAATAAATAGTTCATTACAAAACCAATTAGGAAGGACTAATTACCGTTTTCGAGTAAGACCAAAACCTTTCCAGAAATATCGAGAAAACAGAATGTTAGCATTCGCAGGTGCAGACCGTGTTCAAAGTGGTATGAGAAATTCGTTTGGTAGATCAACTGGAGTTTGTGCCCGAGTGCGGGCAGGAGCAATTGTTTGTGATGTTGGAACTAGTTTGAAAAACTTGCCCGTTGTTAGAGATAGATTAAGGGTGGCTTCTATGAAAATCTCGAGTCACTGTTCTACTGTTGTACTTAAATATAAAACTCCCGAAATCTTTAAACAATCAGGATTACCTCTTTATAACGACAAAAAGCGAAGGGAAATACCAATGTTCGAATTTGCTGTGGCTTAAATCGCTCTAAAATCAGATCCTATATATTTATTTTTATTATCTTGCTCTTTTATCCCAAAGATATTATATAATTCTAAAATTATTCTATATTCAGATTATGACTTTAAAAATAGGAATTATAGGGGTAGGTGCGTTTGGAACTATACATCTATCGGGATTTTCCAATAATCTAGATTGCGAATTAGTGGCGATCGCATCCAGAACTGAGGAACACGCGAAGGAAGCATCTGAAACGTTTAATGTTCCGAAAGTTTATACCGGCAATGATAGCTGGGAAAAAATGATTGATAACGAACAATTAGACGTGATAAGTATCTGTACACCTAATTACTTACACGCTCCAATAATATTAAAAGCTATCGAGAAAAATTGCCATATTTTGTGTGAGAAACCTATAGCAATTTCAAGGGAAGATTTAAACCATATCGAATTGGAACTAGCCTCTAAGGACCTGATTTTCTTTACTTCGTTCCAGAAGCGATATAATCCAATCTTTAAGTTACTAAAAAGTGCTATAGATAAAGGAATTCTTGGTAAAATCACTTTAGTAAGATATTATTTCAGTCATTATGGACCTTATAAATCGTGGAAAGCACTTTCTGAAGAAAAGTGGTTTTTTGACTCTGAAAAAGCAGGAGGAGGTGTATTATTAGATCTTGGAGTCCATTGCATTGATATCCTACGATATCTATTAGGAGAATACGATAAAGTTAACGGAATAAATTTTAACACCTCTTGTATAAATTTGGAAGACGAAGATAATTGTAGCGTTCTTTTTCGGTTTAAGAACAATGCAACAGGGCTTATTAGCGTTTCTTGGTGTAACGAACCTTTAGAAACTTTAGATCTGTTTGGAACAAAGGGTTTTATTAAAGTAGATTTAAGTGGAAGGAATCCCCTTTCATTTGGTCCAGAAAGCTTTAAAAGAAATAAAATAATTAAAGATCTAATAGAATTTAAGCCGACTAACGAATCTGCTCAAAACCAATTGATTGATCATTTTATCAATTGTATTCAAACTAAAAAACAACAAAGTCCTAACTTCGATGATGGAAAAAAGGCGGTAGAATTTATACTAGACGCCTACTCTCTCAAAGAATAAGGCGTTAATTTAAAAAACATCAAATTTTTAACGACCTAATCTCTCCTATCTATAATTAGAAATATTGTAGCAAGAAGGAAAAACCTTGAAAGATTTACAACCGTTTTTCAATCCAAAATCGGTGCTAATAATTGGAGTTTCAAGGCAAGCACTTTCGTTCAGTTTTACAGTGTTAAAAAATCTCTTAGAAATCTTTTACAAAGGAAAACTTTACATTCTAAACCCTAATGCTAACGATATTTTAGGAGTTAAATCTTATCATTCTTTTGATGAATTACCAGAAATTCCAGAGTTGGCTGTAATAGTCCTAGGAAAGGATATTCTTGAAGTGGTTGAAAACCTTGGAAAGCTCGGTGTAAAATATGTTGCAATTCAAACTGAATTAAAACCAGGTGCGAAAATAAACGATTTAACTTTCAAACTACATCAGATGTGTTTAAAATATGATATCACATATTTAGGGCCGTCTATGTTAGGAATAATCAATTTTAGTGATAACTTTACGACAAGTATTATCCCTGTGCGACAACATATTATGCTGTTAAACAAAAACATTAAGGAGGGAATAAGCTTTATTGCTCAATCTGGGGGTTTAGCAGGCGCAATGGGATGGTGGACGCCTGGACAGAGATTACCAATTTCAAAAGTTATACATTTAGGAAAAGGATTTCATATTAATGAAGCTGATGTAATTGAATATTTCTTGCACGATGATACAACCAAAGTAATATCCCTTTTTCTAAGAGAAATTTCTGACGAATTAATTGAGTCGGTCAAGAGAGTTAGCCCAACTAAACCTATCCTCTTTTATTATGTGGGAAAAGAAGAAGACCAAGAAGCGAAATTAAAGGCCGCTGGAGGAATACTAGTGTTAAACTATATCGAGCTTTTCGAAATTGCAAAAATATTTTTATGGTGTCCCGAGCCTAAAGGCGTTAATCTAGGAATAATTGGGCCAAGTTCAGGAGCAATTCATTTAATTATAAAAGAAATGAGAAAAAATAATTTAGCACTTGCAAAACCTAGCGATTCTTCAAGGGAAATTATTGAAGCTAAAGTTGGAGGATCAACTTGTGCTTTTGGAAACCCAGTAGATTATTGGCCTCCAGAAAAATTTGTGGGAATTAAAATTTGTGGCATCTACAATACAGCTTCAGAAGCATTATTAAAGGACAACGCTGTTGATGGATTGATCTTAGCGTTAGAATTCTTTACTGAAATCGAATTTGATTTCAATATTTATTCGTCTCTTATTAATAATTACCCAAATAAACCAATAATCACGATTTTAATTCAAGCAGAACGCGAAGGGGCAAAAAGAGTAACCAAAACCGCAACAAAATTGAAAATCCCTGTATTTGAAAACGAAATAGAACGGGCTGTTCGCGGTTATAAACTGTTATACGATTATTACTCAAAAATTAAAAAAAGAAAGTAAGATTAACTTAAAAAAACATCTTTTAAATCTTCAGGAATCTCGTCGTCTTCTTCCATCAGAGATACTGCGTATATTTGATCTCCACATTTACATTGACTTCCTTCAAATAAGTAATATTTAAACTTATTTTTCCAATTGCATACATTTACAGTCTCGATTTTGACGATTTCACCACAAATACAATAAATCGCTAAGTCAGCAGAGTAATCTGGTATGATACTTCTAAACTCAAACTCGGATTCGGAAAATTTGGAATCACTTAACATTTGATTTATTTTATCCGCAAGATCATCCTTTAAACTAGGAATAAAACTCGTAATAACTCCATTTTTCCCTTTCATTTCGGTTAAGACAATGAAATTTTTCTCAGGTTTTTCGTCTTTTTTCTTTTCTGGAATAATAGGTTGATTGTATTGTTGTTGAAGATGTTCAGGGATTGGTATAGGCTCCATACCTTCGGGGTATTCAAAAGAAACGAAATATTCCGTAAGACCTCTCATTTGTTTTTGGTTTAAAATATTTAAATTCTCATAATCTCTATGAAAGAGTGAAAATTTAATTAAATCCAATGGCACTTTTAATTCTAAAAGGTTTGATCTAACATTAGCTAAAATTTCTCCAACGTAACTTTTCAAGACCAAAATATCATCTCGGTTTTTGGTATAGAGTTCGTTTCGATTTTCCTCTTTAAATTTAAACCATTTTTTAGTGGCGGAATTCTTTACAAATTGAGGTACCATACAAAAAATACATAATATGGGAAACATATAAAAGGAATCAACTGGTATGCCAAAAAGCGGAAGGATAAAAAATAGTAAAGCAACACCTAATAACGGTGCTGTAATAATCAAATTTAGATTGCGCAATTTTTTCTCTACTGATTTATTCACTCCTTTACTTATTGCTAATTCCTCAGTCGTAGTCTTGATTCGTTCGATTACTTCGAGAATGTTCTTATCCTCAAATCCTTTTTTAAGAAGTTTGTCTTCTTCCTCTCCGGTATCAAATTTCTCTATTCTTTCTGTCATGTTATTTATGTACTGGTCCAATTTTCGTTCCTTAAAAGCAAAATCTAAAGCTTCTTCAGAATAATAATCTAAAAATTTAATTATTGCTAACTTTCCTTCAATGCCTTTAAGATCATCTGGCGTTATACCTAATGCTTGTTGTAATGCTTGGCTTTGAGTTTTTCTGGTGGGTCTGGCGAATCTCGACTTCTTTTCTGGTTCTTCAATTCCTTCAGATTGTTCTCTATTTTTATTCTCGTTTTCGTTCATATTATTCTCAATAATTTCATGCGTTTATTAATTGGGTACTAATTAAGATAACATAATTAACTTTTTGAAAATATTTTCTTTGAAAAATACCTATTTTTATTCTCAAAAAGAGATTTTAATAGCTTTTCATCAATATAATATTTATGGGGAAAAGAATAACTCTCAAAACAGAAGTATTACTTGATGGGTTGAAATTTCCCGAAAGTCCAAGGTGGCACGACGATAAACTCTGGTTTGTTGATATCGATGGTCACAAAGTAATGACAGTTGATTTAAACGGAAACTCTGAGATAATACTTGAATTAGATGATCAAGTTTCCGGATTAGGGTGGCTTCCTGACAATAGATTAATGGTAGTTTCAATGGGGGATAATACCTTATTGCGACTCGATCCTGAAGGGGTTAAAGTAGTCGCAGATTTAAACAAGTTCAAAACCGTATTATGTAACGATATGGTTGTAGATAAAAAGGGCCGAGCATATGTAGGGAATATGGGATTCGATTACTTTAATGGTAAACCGTTCGAGCCAACAAAGCTTATACTTGTAGAACCCAATGGAGACGCGAGAGTTGTAGCAGATAACATGGCGTTTCCAAACGGAACAGTTATTACACCAGATGATAAGACCCTTATAATAGCTGAAACCATTGCTGCCAAACTAACGGCTTTTGATATAATGGAGGATGGCTCTCTTATAGGACGCCGAGTTTGGGCTAACCTCAAATCTTTACCTCCAGATGGTATCTGCTTAGATGCAGAAGGAGGCATATGGATTGCTGCACCAGGACGAAGAAGAGCCGTTCGCGTTCTAGAGGGTGGTATAATTACACATATAGTAAAAGTTGAAAATGATGCTTATGCCTGTATGTTAGGCGGGCCAGATCGTAAAACTCTTTTTGTCGCAACATCAAAACATACGCGAGACGCTGGTAGAATTGAATTTGTTGAAGTCGATATTCCTGGAGCAGGACTTCCATAAAACATGAATTTTTCACTTCGAAAAAGATTTTTATAACTTTTTTTTTACAAAAATATCAATGGGGGTACTTTATACCCGATTTCTTTTTATCTATTTTGTTTTAGGTTTAATTACAAACAACTTTATGTGAAAAAAAAATGAGAAATTCGAAAATTGCGAAAATTACACTTGTAGGATTATTAATTAGCACTTCAATAGGCATAGCTAGTGGAATATTGGCTTTCAATTTCGATATTGAGGACCCTCTTCCTATTTATGAGGGATTTGATTATGGACCTACAATTCGGTCAACAAAATACCCAATAATCAGTAGTGGTCATTCAGAGCTTCAATCAAGTTCGTATGACTCGGGAGACTCCTCTTATTACGACATCGGAGATTTTTTAGAATGGCCTGTTCTGGACACAAATGAAAGTATTTACTTGTTAGAAACCTATGAATTACGAGCATTTGGAGCAGTGTCTGAGATTTGGGTTCAAATCGATATGAACTACCCTGATGGAGACAATAGGGATGAGCCAATTATTACTGACGACCAAATTACATATATCTTGGCAGAATTTGAAACAAATATTTACCCAAATGATACAAAATATTTTGGAGAACCAGACTCCCATTATGGAGACCCAAGTGGAAGTTATTATCAAGAAAATGGAAGAAATGTGATTCTGATATCCAACATTAGAGATGAAGCCTATTACGATAGTAGATATCCATATTATATCGTAGGATATTACTCTTCCCAACTTGAGACTGAATACGATAGAAACATCATATCAATTGATAGTTACGATTGGGAAAACCGAATAGGAGGCGATGTCGATAGACCATATGTTTACGAAGCTACAATAGCACACGAATATCAACACTTAATACACGATGATCACAACCCCGAAGATGATATTTTCATGAACGAAGGATGTTCTATGTATGCAGAACCTTTATGCGGCTATCCAATAGCTAGAGGAGATATAGAAGCATACTTAGCAACTCCCGATAATTCCCTTACTGAATGGGCAGATCAAGGAGATCTCAATATTTTAGCGGATTATGGGAATGCTTTATTATGGACAATTTATTTAAGCGATCATTATGGGGGAGCACCTCTAATAAGTCATTTTGTTGAGGCAGGAATTCCTGGAATCGAAGGAATAAACGCCGCTCTAAGCCATTTTGAATTTGAAGTGGATTTCGAGCAGATTTATCATGATTGGAGAATTGCTAACTTGATTCATACTGATCAAATTGGAGATGGAAAGTATGACTATGTTACCATAGATCTTGACGATTTTGAACCAGCACGCACTTACGAAATAAGAAGACCCTGGTTTCCACCAAAATTAGGAATAGATTTTGGAACTACAAAGAGCTATTTAAAAGACGATACCGGAATCTCGATGGTAAGTTCCTATGGTTCGGACTACATAAAATTATCTGGATTAAAAAAGAATTTTGTTCCAGATTTATGTTTCAACGGTGACGATACAGCTTCGCCCATAACTTGGATAAGAGAAGATATGGACGGCGATGACGATTTAGAATGGTACTCTACGCCTTCTGCTCCAGAATCAGATCTAAGTATAGAAACAACGCTAGATTTGACCGGATTGACCACTGCAGAATTATCGTTCAAAACTTACTATGAAATCGAACCACTTTGGGACTACGGGTTTGTTCAAGTCTCTTTAGACGAGGGAGAATCTTGGATATCACTTGCTAATGAATATACAACAATTGAACACGTTGATGATGCATATCCTGCTATAATTGATACCTTACCGGGATTAACTGGTGATAGCGATGGTTGGATCGAAATGAGTTTCGTTTTAACACCCTATGTAGGTCAATTCGTTGATGTTTGCTTTAGATACATGACAGATTGGGGATACGAAGATCCGGGCTGGTGGATTGACGATATTGCTCTTAACGGAGTAGTTTTTGATGACGCCGACGATTTAATTTCGTTTGTTTTTCCACCTGATCCTCCAACAAAGTTTATTGTGACTTTAATCGGTGTAGAAACGATCGAAGATAATCCAATTTATAATATCGATACATGTACAACATTTCTATTAGATGGTACCAATGAAATGTTCGCGCCTTTAAATCCCTACATACTTATCAACGGATATGTTTTGGTAATAGTAAGTCCTCTTGTAGGTCCTGCTGATTACCGATTTGAAGTATTGAGAGAATAAACTAATCTAAACTCTCTTTTTTTTTTTATTTTTTAAGTCTTTATTTAATAGGATTTTTTCTAAAAATATATCGCAGAAACAAGAGTTTAATATAGAAAATAAAAATTAAGAATGTAATTAAAAATTAAAAAAAATAGCAAAAAACCCCATTTCTATTAGGATTCATTCACCTAATAATTTAGCATTGTTGCTTTAAGCGACATTTTCTACCCGAATAACTTCAGGCACGAATTGTTTGATAGCTCGTTCGATTCCAAATTGTAGGGTTTGTTGTGCATGAGCACATCCCGCGCAGTGACCTTGTAGCCTCACTTTAACGATACCATCGTCAGTAATTTCCACTAATTCAACATCGCCACCGTCCGCTTGGAGTTGGGGTCGTATCTTTTCGAGGACTTCTTTAACTTTTTCTTTATCAACCATTTTAATCCTTTATAATATTTTTTTAAATCTTAATATAGTAAAATCGTTTAATCTATTTAAAGCCAAGCGCTTTAAAATATGAATATTCATTAATAATCGGTTAATTCTGAACGATGTTTTTAGAAAAATTACTATAAAAAAAATGATGACATTACAATTTATTAAAATTAACCTAAAAACTCTTATTTTGATAATCTTTAGATGATCTCAAGGAAAAAATAAATTGAATAGGTACGTTATAATGGAAGCTAACGATTTTGTAAAAGATTTAAACGACGCTCAAGAATTAATGAGAAACGAAAAGTATCAAGAGGCATTAATTATATTAGGTAAATTGAAAGAAGCCGATAAAGTGGGAAATTTTGACTATAACCTTACTCATAAACTGTACCAATTAATTTCAAATTCTCAGTCGCTTTACAATCAACAAAGAGTTTTGAGCGTTATTGAGAGAATTTCTCATAACCAAAAGTCGATATCCTTTCAGAAATTAAAGGAAATTTTAAAAGAACATGAAAATTTAGATCTCGATGAGCAAGTCTTAAGAAGAGAAGTTGAAATCCTTATCCTTAGGTCTTTTTTAGAATGTAAAATAGAAGGAAACGACCTAATTTTGTCAGTTTAATCAAACTCCATTTTACAGAGTTTAGAAACACAGGTTCTATTCAAAAGAATATCATTGTATGATAGATACACCTACACTCTGTTTGTTTATTACCGGTAATAAGACGGTCATTAAACGAACCATCTAAAATATTCGGCTTTTTAAACTTATTTTAATATCTACATACAAGAACATAAGAAAATAATTTTATTATGATAATCGATCAGCTAACTCGTAGTATACAGCTAAAAATTTGTTATTTTGGACCAGCGCTTTCGGGAAAAACTACATCTATAAAAGCGTTGTTCAACCATTTTGGGAAGAAAGATCGCGTCTTGAGCATAGATAGTAGCATCCGCCGAACTTTATTCTTCGATTATGGTACAATCAATTTCGAAAATCAGCAGTGGCACCTGAAGATCCACCTCTATTCTACAACAGGACAGGATTTCTATATTATTACGCGACCCGTTACATTACAAGGGATCGACGGAATTATCTTCGTAGCAGACTCACAACAAGACGTATACTACCGAAATTTAACTTCTTGGAACGAATTATGCAATTATTTTGAAGATGTAATTATTACTCTTCCTAAAGTTATAGCGTTTAACAAACAAGATTTGCCAGATAAATTTAGCCCCGCGGTATTTTTAGAGAACATCAATTATTTTAAATTTAAAAACATTGACTTTAAGAAAACAATAGCAGTGAATGGAGAGGGGATATTAGACAGCTTTGAGGAAATTTTAAGCCTTGTTTTTAAAAATTTATACAAGAGCCAAATAGGAGCTGTTCTCCAACAAGACGATATCTCATCTTAATTAAAAGAAGTTGGATGCTAAAGGGGTTTGAATTCTGATTGTTTTTTGAGAGTTGTCTTCTAAAACGCAGATTAAAGCGGTAATATTTTGCTTACTATTATAAACAATTTCCTTCTCTTCGCCGGCTTCCCAACGATTAAATCCAGTTAAGGCTGGAGCGGTTTCAAATAAACCTTCTTGAAGCCCCGAAATATTAACTGAAACGCCATGTAAGGTCTCTTTAGATATGTTCTTTATTTTAATGTTATATTTTTCTATATCAGAATCTATAGATACAATTTTATATATTTTCTGGAACTTTGAAGAGACTCCGTCAAAGATAGAAGGTGCTCCAGTAGTATCTTTAGAAAACAGATCAGCTTTTAATTCATCTTTCCCAATTGGTTTTGCGATAATCGTTATCGGGACTTCGAATTTAACTGGTTCTTTTCCAAATTCAGGTTTAGGCTTTCCAATAAGCATTAAAGACCATTTTACGTAAGAACCGTATTTCATTCCCCAAAATTCTTTTTCGTGGGGTTCCCATAAGTAGTTATGGCTTGGTTGAGCAATCTCAGGTACTTTTAATAGCAGGAAATCTTTATTCATATCGGATGTTCTAGAATCTCCAGCAATAGCAGGAGGTAATTCTTCTACCTTGCTACATGTTTGTCCATAAGCTTCACAATAGCATATAAGATTCGCTTTTTGTAATAGTCTGATTTCAACTTGTTTGAGTCCCTCAGAAGAAAAATTAATTTTTATCGTCTCCCCTGGACGATATACATCCTTTGATACATTAATATTTAACCCCGAAATTGAAAGCGACAGAGGATTAGGTTTTGTCACTAATTGATTTGATTCTTTAGCCTTGATTTCAATTTTTTGCGTTTTATTAATTACCAAATCATCATCTGGATTAGTGGGATGAGGTAGTCTTAAAATTAATTTAATCTCGTATTCTAAATTTCTGTTTTTAATAGTAGGAATAACATTGTTCTTGATTAATACTGAATTTTCTCGAATATATTCCCCCTTTTCAAAATTACCCTTAGAGAAAATATCTTCTTTAGTGATTTGTAGTTCTTTTAAACACGGTGGATGAGTTAGAAGTCGAATCCCAGACCATAAGATTGACGAATCTTCGTCGAAATTAAATGTCGTTCTAACTGTTAGCTTGTCACCTAAGTAGACGGAACCGTTGTTTCGATCACTAAGCTCTAATTTAATTTCGATCACTAAGCTCTAATTTCATACGATTAGAAATTGTTGAAATTTAATATTATTAATATTAATTGTAGAACTCTATTAATATTTTTTTTTACTATTTATGTAATTTACAAATTATTAAAACTTTATTTTAAACTAGTTTAAGAAGGATAAAAGACAAATTATAATTGCTAATATGTTTTAGATTTAAAGCATATCATTTAAATCAATTTGCGTAAAATTATGGGACACCTTAAAGCAATCTTATTCGACTTAGATGGAACCTTAATAGATGTAGATTTAAACCAATTCGTTCCGGGATATTTAAAATTATTAGCTAATAGTGTGGCTCACTTAATCCCTCCTAAAAAGATGGTTCCCGCCATATTGAAAGCTTCTGAGTTCGTAAATAATAACGATGGTAAAATTCCAAACGAGGAAGCGTTTTCAAATGCTTTTTTTCCTGTTGAAGGCTACGAAAAGGACGAAATCCGACCACTTTTTGATAAATTTTATGAGGAAGATTTTAAGATATTACAGAAATTTACAAAGAAGAAACCAGAAGCACGGAAAGTTATTCAAACCGCTTTTAACAAAGATTATAAGGTTGTAATTGCGACAACACCCGTTCTTCCTTTAACAGCTATAGAGCAACGTCTTGATTGGGCAGGAATTGGTGATTTTCCATACGATCTCATAACCAGTATTGAAAATACACGTGCTACAAAGCCGAATCTACTTTATTATCAATTGATATTTAAATATCTCAATCTCTCTGCTAAAGAATGCATGATGGTAGGGGACGAAGATAAGGATATGGTATGTGCCAATTTGGGCTCGCAGACTTTCTTAGTAAACAGTCCAAACACAAATTTAACCGCCAAAACACCCGAACCAACTTATAGGGGGAAGTTAGAGAAAGTAATGGAGCTTCTGTAAAATTGAAAGAAAATAAGAAAATAAAGCTAAATACAGATAAAATGGATTATAAGCAATTGTCTTCAGAAAATATTCAAAGCGTCCATCAGTTATTTGAAGATAACTCTCGCTTTTTTTCGCTCCCTCTTGAATATTTTCGTAGAGGTACGCTAGAAGACATTGGTTTTGAACAAGAATTGTCTCTTATTTTATATAATTTAGAGATAAATAAACCAATAGCAGGATTTATAGTAGTACGTAGGAGAGTATTAAATAAAGACCAATATTTCTTTAAGGGATGTGTAGTCGACAAGCAATACAGACGACAAGGACTTGGTTCTAAGATGTTTTATGAATTTTTAAGGCGAACTAAGGAGAAAGATATAACCAAAGTAATTTATGGTCCTAGCATTCCTGAATATTGGCAACCTGGTGTCGATGTACGCGATACAAGTCTCTATTTCTTTTTAAAAAAACATGGATTTAAATCCCGTGAGACGATATATAACCTCACAGTTTCTTTGGATGCCATGAAAAAAAAACCCGCGGCGAATAAAGAAGGATATGAATATGAACGCGTTCAACCTAATGATTTCGACGAAACTTATAACTTTGTGAAGCATCATTTTCCACTTGGTACATGGGCTGAAGAAGTCCTAATTTCGTTTAAGCTTAATCCACCAACAACTTTCATAGCAAAGAATGCGAAAAATGAAATAGTTGGTTGGTCTACTCATGGTTTGTTTTTTCCTGGTTCATTTGGACCAACGGGAGTTTTGGAGTCGTTACGAGGAAAGGGAATTGGGACTGAACTCTTCTTATGGTGTCTATGGGATATCAAACAAAATGGTTTAAAAACGTGTGAAATCATGTGGGTAGATGAAAATAATATTAAATTTTATTCTAAAACAAGTGGAGCTTATATTTCACCCATTTTCTATCCAATGTACAGAAAAATCAAATAGACTCTATTTAAAATCAAGAATAGAAATTATATACAGAAATTACTAAGCAAATAATCTATACAATTGTTAGTGTAAAAAACTATTAATACCATTTTCAAATTAAAATTATCAAGTTCTTCTAATAGTCTCCCATTTCATAGGATATTTTAAATATTGCTCTAATTGACTTAAAATTCTGATTGTGTTAGTCATGTATCCGTAGAATAATTTATAAGCAATTATATAAAACAAAATTTTTGGTTTTTCCCTTACATCCACATATACCGCATACATACTCATACCTACTTCCATTATCAGAAAGAAAGAAAACCAGAAAAAATAAATTTGTACATATATAAGAAATCCAGAAAAGGGATTAAATATAAGTATAAAAATCCATATGCTTGCGAAAAAGTTAAACCAAGAAAAGATTAATCCATTCAAAGATATCCAAGGAATCATAAACAATCCTGTAGTTCCATATTTTGGATTAAAAAACATGCCTTTATGTTTAATTATTACTTGTAGTAATCCTCTATACCAACGATACCTTTGTTTAGCTAAATCAAAAAGAAATGTTGGAGCTTCTGTATATCCAATTGATTTAGGTTCATATTCTATTCTATATCCTGCTCTTAATATTTTTAAAGTTAAGTCTGCATCTTCTGCAAATGTATCTCCAGTATAAAAACCCACTTCTTTAATTATAGATTTTCTAAAAGCTCCTAAAGGGCCTGGAACTACTGTTATTTTTCGAAAAAATGCCTCACTTCTTCTTTGAATATTCAATTGAGAGATATATTCCAAAGCTTGTAATTTTGTAAGTAACTTATCTCGATTTCCAACTTTTATATTCCCTGCTACTGCTCCAACTTTACTATCAATGAAATGATTTACTAATGGCTGTATTGCGTTCTTATCCAATACTGTATCAGCATCTATACATACCATTATATCTGATATAGCTGATTCTATCCCTTCATTTAGTGCACACCACTTTCCCCCATTCTTTCTTTTTGAAATGACCTTAATTGGATTATTAGTTTCCATCATTTTTACAATTTTTAAAGTATTATCCGTTGAGCCATCGTCCACAACAATAATCTCTTTTTGAATATAACGCAGTTCTAAAACTGATCTAATTGTTTTTTCAATCACTTTACCTTCATTATAGGCGGGTATAATTATTGAAACTGATGGTATTGTCCCAAACTCCTTAATACTCGAACGAAACAAGAGTGAAGTAGATAAATTAATAAAAGTTCTAAAACCAAAAATTACTGATAATGTGATAAATAATATAGAAGTTAATTGATATAATAATTCTTGAGCGAATAGAGATAATAATACCTGAATGATTCCTAAAATTGTAATTATCGTGAGAATTATTTTAACAGAAGAAAATGTTTTCTTTTTGATTGGTGATGAAAACCTTATTCTCGTCTTTGCATACCAAAATAAAGTAATAATTACGGTTAAAACACCAATGATAGCAGAGATATAGGTGATCCAATATGTCAATGGATAAATATTAAGATAATTGATAAATTGAATCATAAGTTCACTTGTGAATAGGATTAGTGAAATTATAATAATAAATATAACCACAATACTTTTCTTAAATGTCATCTCATTAGCTCATATATTAGGTTATCTTAAGAATAACTCTTTTTAAGTATTTAGGTATAACTTTCTCCAATTAGATACGGAGCGCATGAACCAGAGTTGGGAAAAGTTTCAGGCTATTCTTAATACCCAAAAGCTTTACTAATTTCCATTTACGAGACATCATAACCTCCCAACTATGTTTTCTCGTTTCGGTCCCTGTAAATAATGCGATAGTTGATTGCATCATCTCTGGATCGTCTTGAGCCATTGAATAGGACGCTTCGATGACTCGTTCCAAGAGACCACTATGATACAAAAGGTGATGGAATTTATAGGAATACCTCAAATCTTCTTCGTAAAGGTGTTTTAGTAAGAGGTCGTTATATCTCGCAAGTTCAGCTTCTCCAAAATCCTCTTTTTCAAGCGCTTGACAAAAAACTTCTGCTGCAATTTTGCCAGATAATCGCGCTTGATAAATTCCTTCGTACAAAATGGGATCTGCAGTGCCACAAGCATCTCCAATTACCATAACTCGCTCACGATAAGGTTTTGCGATCATTCGATCGGGTATAGGAGCTGCCCAAACTTTACGACCCCCAAAAACCATCATTTCTCTTCCTTCGATTTTATCCTTTATGAACGGACTCTTTAAAAAAGCGTTAAAATGACTCATTTTCACTCCTTTCCCTAAAACTCCAATGCTTAACGTTTGACTTTTAGGAAACACCCAGCCAATTCCGTGATCAACTAAGCCACGATCGAAAAATTCCCATACTCGATTACCAAATTGGTCGTCTATGACAGATTCGGGAACGATAATTTCTGCTTGTATTCCACTTACCATAGGCGGAACCTCTATACCGAGAGTTCTTTGCAATTGAGCTCCCCCCAATCCGGTTGCAAGGATCACACATTTGCTTTGAAAATCTTTTGCTCCTACTACTTTAACTATCTTATTTTTGCCAATCTCAATTCTTTTTACTCGAGATTTATAAATTACTTGAGCACCAGCGTCTTGGGAAAGGTCCAATAGATATTTATCGAAGTCGGTACGGAACATGCAATAACCCTTATTATTTTTTCCAGAAGCTTCGAATTCCATGGGTCCTTTTTTTGGAGTAAATAGAACTCCTCCGGTAACTTCACGATCGCCAACTCCGTGGGGTATTGGCGAGAAATCTTTGCTTCTAGCAGGAATTCCTCCCGCACAACATTTGTACCTACCCTCTTCCTCAGCTTCAAGTAAAAGCACATTTGCATTACTTTCTGCGGCAATTTTTGCGGCAGTTGCTCCGCCTGGACCACCGCCGATAATAATTAAGTCATATATCATAAAGAACACATCACAAAAAGGGATTAAGTTTGTTTACAATAAAAATTAAAATTTTAAAAATCATCTCGTGTCAACTAAAGTAGGTAAGACTATAAAAAGATTTATTTTAACTTCAAACTTTTATTAGTAATTATTATTTGGTGAAAGTAAGCTTAATAAACCCTTATCGTAGGAAATTAAATTTAAAGGATCGTTAAGGATCTCTTTTACTTTAGTTATGTTTTAAGGGTGGTAAAGGGGGAACTTCAAAATCATTCCAATTTTCTATAGTTGGATAATCCCACCAATGGGGGGGAATTTTTGAGTAATCACCGTATTTTTCAAGTCCCTTTGCAAATGCTCTAACATTCTTTCGTGGTATTTTAATTACTTTTGGTGTATCGTAAAAATAGGCTCCGTATCCTCCTTCTTTTGTCCCTAAATTACGCACCATATGCCAAACTTCACGTTCTACTTCTTCCGGGGTTCCTTTCCAATAAATAGATTGAATGTTAACACAACCCCAAAACATTATTTTTCCTCTATATTGTTTTAAATCGTTATATCCACTCATTCTTGGGCTGTCAAATTCTATAGCATCTAAACCACATTCAATAAGTGCGGGTAGAAGTCTATCTACTTTTCCACAGCAATGAAGATGGGTTTCACTTCCAAATTCATGAGCGGTGTCAAAAATTCTCTTATAACATGGTCCCAAAAACTTTTTGAAGAGACGAGGACTGAAAAAAGGACCAGTTTGTTCCCCTAAATCGTCAGTAAGCCAAATACCATCAGGATTTAATCCAAGTTTATAAGATGTTTTTATAGTTTCTACAATAAAATCAGTTACATGTTCTAATAGGCGCGTTAACTCTTTAGGATGTTTAGAATGATCAATTAGGAAATTAGAAAACCCTCTCATTTCAGAAACTACATGACAAGGGCCTCGTGATCCAATAAGTAACAAATTGTAGAACTCTTCGCTAAAAGATTCTTTAAAAAGAAACGCAGGGTCATAACGACTCTTATCTTCAGGATTTAAAGTATACTGCTCAATAAATTCATCAATATTCTTTAAATCTGGCAAAGAAGGTCTCCCCGGATGTCCCATATTCTTATCGTTTCCTTTCATATTCCAGATACATCCAAATTCATCAACTTCTTCATGCGCAATATTTTTCCAATTCCCGCCTTTAAATTCTGATCGATCTTTAAGCCAATCGGGTTCATTCCAATTATTAGGGTTCATATTATGAGGGAACAATCCGACTTCATTTTCCACATGACCTGGATTCCAATCTTTTGAGTAAGTTAGAGGTAAAGGAGCAATGTCTCCTGCCGCAAAATTAAAAATAGGCACTTTATCTGGATGATTAAACCGTATAGCTGCTTTTACACGTTCTTTCGAATTCATAATTTAATATTTCATTAAATTAGATTAAAAGAAATTAATTTTTTTAATATTTGATAATTAAAATAGGTCAGTGTTGATCTTGAAATATAGGAAGAAAAGCGTTCTAAACAACAAAAATTAGATGTTTTTCACAAATCAGTATCTGTAGTTTCCCTTGGTTCTTCTTTAAAATCTTGAGGTGTATTTTTGTCGATTTTCGATTGCACGCATTCTTCTAAATATCTTAACCAAATATCTTTTTTGGAGTTTTTACCATCCATGTTAGCTCAACAAGTTAAGTATTAAAACTCATGTTAAGAATGTTGTTAATTCATTTTAAAGTTTATTAAATTCTATCTTTTTACACTATCGAGTAGAACAATTTTCAAGCATAAGCCGATAAAAATTTTTGTTTCAGAGGGGTGATTAAAACTAAAAATAAAAGTGATAGACCACAAGAAAATATGGTTACAGAAAATTATCATAAAAGAATCAGATATTTTTATATTTTGTCGCATTATTATACAATACAAGCTATAAATTAGAGGTTCTATTTATGATCGAGAATCGTATTTTATTAACAACACCAACTTACCCTTACCCAACCCTTCCTGCAAATGACTCTTTAACAGATGCAACAGGTCAAAGATTTACAAAAGGGGATGATATCTTCACTCTCATTTCTCACACCCACTGTTACGCAAACCATATTTTAGCTCAAAACATCAACAAACCCGCAACCTTATTAGAATATCCTCGGTGGAAAGATTTTAAGAAAGAAGTTGACAAGGGGTATAATATTATTGGTATTAGCGCTTTTCCTCCACATTTGGATAATGTCATGAAAATGTGCGAATATATTAGAGAGAATTCTCCTGATACAACAATTATGTTAGGATCATACGCTGCTCAAGCGTTTAAGGCTAAGTACGACGAAGCCACTCAAAAAAAATATGTCGATCACGTCGTGAAAGGTGAAGGGGTGAGGTTTTTAAGAAAATTCTTAGGAGAAGACATTGATAGACCAATAGAGCAAAGGTTGATGCCAAAATGTGGTGGAGCTCCTTGGTTTATAACTAAGTACCCAATGGGTAATGTGGGGTTTGTAGTGACTGGATTGGGTTGCCCCGGGGGGTGTGATTTTTGTTCTTCAACAGAGATGTTTGGATTTAAACGAATTGAACTGTTAACGCCAAAAGAATTTGTATCACACATTTATCTTTACCATAAGCATTTTCCTGATGTCCGCTTAATTTTTGTAATAGAGGAAGACCACTTTCGCCACCCAGAATATTTATTTGAGACAAAAAAATATTGGGAGTCAAGTCCAAAAGTAGTCGAAACCTTAGATTGGCTTGCTTTTGGTTCAGTGGATAACATCTATAATTTTGCTAAAAAATATGGATGGGAGACTATTGCTGAAATAGGGGTGGGTGCGATCTTTATAGGTGTAGAATCAAAATTTGCAGGAGAGCATGGATATAAGAAACGCCAAGAAGTAGACGCCCGCGAAGTTTTTGATAAACTCCATTCAATGGGAATAAGGACCTTAGGAGCATGGGTTTGTGGTTGGGATTTTCATGATCATTCAAATATCTACGAGGACCTTAATTATTTCGTTGCGTGTTACCCTACTTTTCAGCAATTAACCCGGTTATCTCCCTTCCCGGGAACTGTATTATACGAAAAATTAATGGAGCAAAATAGAGTTAGAGACGTTCCATGGGAGGATGTGCATTTTTGGAGCGGCTCACAAGAAAATATCTCATTAGAAACGCATGAAACTCTTAATTTAACGGAATATGGATACGACCTGCTTTACAAAACATGGGGATCATCCATACTTCGCAAGTTAGATGTAACCCTGAATGGATATGAATTTTGTCAAAAATCTGATAATCCTATCATGCGAGACCATAAGGCTCTCTTTTTTAAAAACCAAGCAGCTCTTTTGTGGACTTCAATAGAAGCTATGGATCGTTTTGCCCCAAATGGAGTAGTCAGGAGAAGAGTTAGAAAAACAGATGAAAAATACCGACGTTTAATTGGTGAACCGACCCCTATTATGAACTATTTATCAAAAATAATGGAAAAACGAGCAACGAAGTTTAAAATTAAAAACTTATTAGATCCATTCAATCGGTATCCTAAAGAGGAACCATTTAAGAAATACATTTACAACAAGGATAAATCTATGAAGGATAAACCTATTCCTTACAAAACCATTGAACCAACCAAGAAACCTTTTGCAATGAAATGGACCAAGATTGAATTTCTAGCTTTAGCCCAAATCTTAAAAATCATTCGAACATTCAAGCGAAAGAAAAGTGATCGTAAAATTGACGACTACATAGTAGAAACAGTAAAAAGAAGGAATTTTATAGCATTTTAATAAATTAATTTTTCTTAAGAGTTTTTTATATGGCTCACATTACGCAGGGATCAGGAAATACTCCCGTATATGAAGTACCAAAAGACTACTATCCCGAAAAATGTGGTTTTTGGTCTAAAATTTCTAAAGGAATTGATAAAGGAAAAAAATTATTTTTTAGAGATAGTATTCATGGGGGTCGCGAACCTGACGATGTTATACTTTTCGTTCACGGGAATCCTGAATGTTCCTACAGTTATCGTAAAGTAATTAAACATTTAATAATTTCAGGAAAAAAAGCATTGAGGATCGTAAATCCAGATCATATCGGTTTTGGATTGTCTGATCAAGCTTCTCACGAAATGGTATGCATGGATCACGCAGAGAATTTACTGGATTTAATTACTACTCTTGACCTTCAAAATATAACCATGATTATTCATGATTGGGGGGGTCCTATTGGAATAGGTGCGCTGCTAAAAATGCCAGAGCGCTTAAAGACTCTTATTATCTTAAATAGTACGGTATTTCCTCTTTCTAATCACGACTTAACTTATAAAAATTACCCAATTCCATGGTTAAGCTGGGCAAAAGCACCATATATAATCCCTGACCGCTTTTGGGGAGCTTTCGCATCTTATGTTATGTTTTTAAAGCCTGTAGGTTCAATGAAAATACTCTCAGGTATGCTAAAATATATTATGATGGCAGAGTTAGGAAAATTACCCAAAGAAGAATTTAGAGCTCGATTGATAGTTCAACAACAATTTCTTTCTAAGCCTAACGTGAAAAGCTCAAAACGCTTAGTTCTGCAATCAGCTATTTGGGGTCAAGGAAATACGTATACCGATCCGAAAATTGGTAAAAGAAGTACAAAAGCTTTTTATGACTTCATACAAGAAAATATAAATTTAGCATGGAGTGGAAAATCCAATAAAATTGGTGTTCATGGCGTAATCGGTAAATGGGATCCATTAGGTAACGAAAACGTTTTAAAGCAATGGCTGCACAGTTTACCTCAACTTAAAAATAATATAACCTTTTTTAGTGATGTTGGCCATTTTATTGAGGAAATTAAATACAAAGAGATTGCAGAAGTAATTCTTAAAAGTATAACCCAATAATTATACATAACCTTACGAATTTCAGCTAAACATTTCTAATTTTTACAGCATTTTTTATCGCAAAATTGGGAGAGGGAGGGGGGTCACTAAAAGTAAAAATAAACAAAAAATCAAAAAGAAATAAAAAGTAAAAAATTAAGAAAAAAAAAAAATTAATTAATTTCTGAACCACATAGAGCACAGAATCTACCTAATCCAGATAATTTGGTTCCGCAGCTTGGGCAAAAACTAATCTTTCCTTCAAGATTGTTTACGGGCTGAGACTTAGGTAAGTTGGTTTCTAATTCCACTGTTTTTGAAGCCTCGTATGTTGACAATTTGTTTAAGGATGCTAGCTTAAAATAGCCTTTAACTTGATAGATAAATCCAATAATTCCCGGGACGATTAAAAACCCTAAGGCGCTTAAGATCGTACCTGTTTTTAATTTATCACACCCCTCAATTGCCTCCTTAGATATATTAGCTGGAAACATCTTACTATTATTCTCAAAAAATATTTTCAGACTTTTCCATGCTTTTACTTCAGCTCCCACGCCTATATATATGAATAGTAAACCCGATCCTATAAGAATTATAGATAAGGGGATCGCTATATATACAGGGAATGGGATAAAGAAAAATAACACAAGAGATCCAGCTCCAGTAATCAGTATGATCATACCACATATTTTTGATATGAAACCCTTGATGTAATTCGAGCGTAATTCATCTAACGAAGAGTTATTTAAAAGGTAATTAGCCCTTTTAATGCATCCTAGAGCAACAAAAACAAAAATCGACGCTATAAGACCAGTTATACCCGTGGTTATGCTTAGAATCGTTAAAATCGCAACGATTTGTATATACTTTCCAAATTCATGGAATTCTTTTTTAACAGCTATATCTGACATTTTTATTTTTAAAATTTATTTATATTTATTATCATTATTTCAATGACAATTAATATCATAACGGGAGTCCATTAATTGTAAGTATTTAAAAAAGTCCAATAGAAACTTAAATATATATAGTGATATACTATAATAAGTAGTAGATCCAGTTTAGTTTGAAAAAATCAATACCCAATGGATTTTTATATTATTTTGATAAGATTGTAATTAAAAACTCGTAATTGTATTCGGTATGGCCACCATTAAAACGGAACCTAATATCTTTGAAGATTATAATTTTTTTGTTATTCCAAGTTGGGGAAATTTGCTTGGTTATCCCACCTTAGGTAATTACTCTAACCAAAATGTGTCAAAAATATCCCAAGACCTAGTTATATTCTTCGGTGGTGTTGATTGTTCTGTTCAAACTGAAAAGGGGACTTTATATTATCTTTTTGGTTTAGGATATTATTACACTAAATTTGAACTTCAAAGCGGAAGATATATTACTGATAATCGACAATTAACGGGGTTAGAACTTTCAGATTTTGTTTATGATTCTCTTTCGACCTCAAAAAATGTAACTTTAGAAAACGATCGTGATGTAATCGTAAGTGAGAATCTGTTTAAGTTGCCTATTGATTTATCCTTTAAATCTGAAAACAAGCGAACTTTTATTCAGGGAACTCTTATGAGAAATTTATTCATTCCATACAAAGATATAATTTTGGAGTTTATGGAGACATTGAGAAACCCACTATCCTTTCAAGTCAACAAAACGGGACCAATCCTATTGAGTACGCATTGGGATTCTTATAATCAAATCTTAATTTCTTCCGAAATGGACTATGAAATGAAAACAAAGTACTTAAGTCCGACCGCAGGGTTAACTAAAATTACTTTTGACTCTAAAAAACATTTGGAGCAGTACTTTCCACATCAAAATTTACAATATATTGAAGAATTGGTATTAAAACTAAAAAAAGTATATTCTACGATTGAATACGATCCGATGTATTTGTTTTCAATATTAGTAAATGCTTCTGTAAGGTTGAGATCAGAAATAGGTTCTTCTAATGGTCAGAAAATCGAAAGATCAGATGAAAGAATGCCAAAGGAATCAGTATTACTCTCTGCTGAATCAAGGATGAGCTCCTTTGTCGATTGGCCGGAAAAATTTAGAAGAAAAACAAAGAATGAGTTAGAGAAATCGGTTATCCAAATAACTAGTAAAATTTATCAACCAAAAGAAATTGATCAGGAAACTATTAAAACTAGGGAATTTAGGGGTGAACAGGAGGAATTCAAGATTAGAACTATGAAACGACCTACTGTCGAGTTAAAACTTCTCCCAGCCATTCCAACAAGTAATTCTTTAGACATTCTTCTTGCTATAAAAGAAATAGTAATTCAAGATTATGATGTTAAGTCCATAGGTAGAGCTATTGAAATTGCTCGAGATTACATTAAAAGTATGATTTTACATTCAAATATTTTATGGGAAATGAGCAGATTTGCTAATTTATATCAACACGCAGAACCGAACGTAGGATTAAGCTCTAAAGAGAAATTCGAATTAGTAGAACAAATCGATAAATGGATTAATTTGATAAGTAAAATACAACCATCTTAAATTGGTGTTTGGCTATAGTCAATTATAAATCAATTGTAAAAAACTTACAAAAACATTACTCAGACGCAACAGAAGTAGTTGTGGTTAGTAATAAAGCAAAAATACTTCACTCAACTGGCAAGTGGAATGTATCGAAAGATGTTAAAGGAGTATTAGCTAGTTGGGGTAGTGGTAGCGCCCTATTTGTAAATATGAATGGCATTAGATATTCAGTTCTTCAAATGGCACCAGAAAGATTTATAGCTACCAACAGAAAGAAAAAAGGACATATAGTTGGTTCATCCATACCGGGAACTGATATGTATATTATAGCTCATATCAGACCAAAAGCAAAAGGTTGGATGCATATGGCGTACCCAGCTATAGCGAGGGCAGCAGCAATGATGAAAAAAGGATCAAAATCACAATTTATTGAGACTGAAGTTGATGTTTCCCATGATGCAGAATTGGCCGATAAAAGCAGTAGAATGGTACAACCTTCAATTGATCCACACATCAAGGCGGAGGTAGAAGGATTTTTGGAGTGGATTAAAAATCCTCAAGGTTTAACTTCTTACCTCCTTCAATCATTACAAGAAAACGATCCATATAGAATATCCAAACTTGCGGAGCTTTATAATGAGTTATACAGAATTTTCTATACTTAGTACTTTTAATAACTCTATTTTTTATAAGTAATTAATGTTAATGCAATTTATTTACACAGATAATTAATTGCGTGAATCAAGTCGAAATGAGAGAGAAATACAACCAATGTGGGAGAAGCCTATTGAGAGCTTTTAGGGATGTTTTGACTCCACGAAAGTTTTATCCTTCTTGTGGAGCGGAAACATCTTCTGAAAACCTGGAGGATATAAAGAATGTATGGATTTATCGCTTGATATTAGCCTTCGTACTTGTTATTGTATTAGGAATTCTTCTATGGGTAATACATGGTAGCATTGTGTATATTCATAAATAAATTATATACATAAATTCAAGCGAGAGATGTAATTATTTATCGTATCAATACATTCAACTTATCCTGAGAATCTCTATCAATTCTTCTATATTCTCTTCTTCACGGGATTGTAATTATCGCTTCAAATTATATAGGATTTTTTACAATTAAGTTTTAGTTCTTTCGAATTATTATAAAAGTTCGATTAGGAAAGTCTTCTTATTTCTGATAACTATGTCGATTATTTTTTTTTAAATTTTTAACCTTATCCTCAACCTTTGCTCTATCTTCTTCTTCCTTGTAAGGTTTAACAGGCTTCGAATAATCAATTGGAACATCACAAACCCAACACACATTTTCCAAATTGGTTAATGCTCGAGCACAATTTTCACAATAATTAGCACCACATTTACAAATATATGAAAAACCAAACACTTTACCTCTACAAACCAAGCAAATTTTCGTTTCTTTAGAAATTACTACTTTCTCTTCTGTGACTTGGGGAGTTAATACCGTACGATTGTAAACTAATCCTACAATTTTTTCGTCTAATCGAGCTAATTCAAGGCGATCTGCCATTGGTGCTCCTGATTCCTTTAATTTTTCCCATAAATCTAATTTTTTGAGCAAATCCTCGTTTTCTTTGGCAATTTTTTTTGTTAAGAGATTATGACCAATTCTTTCAGCGATTTGTTGAGCTTGGGTTAGAATTCGCTTAGCCTTCTTTATATTAAAGGTTAATAGTGAGAGTTTGGCTTGCAACAGGTATGTTTCGCACAGAATTGAGTATGAGCCCGATTTTTCGGCAATATCTAATAATCGAGCAATAAGAGGTTTGATCTCTTCCAATACTTCTAAATCGTTAGTCATGCGTAACTCAGTTAAGAGCAATTCACATAAATTAGTCAGTGCTTCTAAAATAAGTCCAAAACTTGAATCCTCATCTTCGAGAATTTGATTTAATATTTCTTCAGCTTTACCTCGATTGCGGGCTCGAGGACTAGTTTTCAACATCAAAGCCTTATAATAAAGATACATTAAATTAACTTTCTTATCTTTCAATTGATTGTTCAATTGCTCAAGAATGTGAAGTGATTGCTGTGCTCGTTCAAGATCGCCCTTATTAATTAAAATTTGAATTAAGTGGCCGTGAATATTAGCTATAGAATCTAACTTTCCAATCTCCTCATAAAATACCAAACATTGTTCTAAACATTCTAAAGCACGATCAAAATCTCCTCTCTGTCTATAGGCTTCCCCTATAGCGTTAAGATACCACACTACCATGAATTTGTTGTTAAAGTCATTGAAGATTGTCAAACCCTGCTCATAATATTTAATACTTCTATCCAAATCACCTTTAGAACCATGTAAAATTGCCATATACCAAATACAATATCCAATATTCCATTTGTTGCCACTTTTCTTGGCAACAGTCAAACTTTGCTCGGAATATTTTAAAGCACGATCATAATCGACTTTTAAAAAAGTAAATACCCAAGCAATTGCTGAAAGGGAATAGGCTGAAAGGCAAAAGACTGAAAGGGAAAAAACAATTTCTAGCTTAGCACCAAGTTCTTCTTGCAATGATATACTGTGCTCTAAATGCTTCAGTGCCCGATCTGCATCGTTTATTCCTATGTAAAACCATCCTTTAAGAAAAGCAATATAAGCTTCTCTTATCTTGTAATCTGCTGGTAATTCTTGTGGTAAGTTTTTTAGCAGTTCTTCGCCCTGCTTAATTATAATGTGAAGTTTATCCCATAGGTTAATCCATACTAAAGCATTAGCCATAATTAGTAAGATATCAACTGATAAGAGGTTTTTTCCTAATCCTAAACTCTTTTTATATGTTTGTTCAGCAAGCTTGATAACTTCTTCATATGAACTTCTCCAAAATAAGAGTTCACACTTGAGGAGATGACATAAAACTATATCATATTGAGTGTGTCCTCCCATTTCCTCGAAGTTCCTAATTAATTGGTCCGCTTCATCAAGCTTACATTCGTCAATGAGTTGCTTTGCATGAATTAATTCCTTAGGTTTTTTTTCTTCTTTTTGGTCGTTCATTTAGTAAATCGGCCTTATACAATTTTGATTGAAATCTCTACAATATTATTTAATAAATCAAATTTTATTCTTTTTTTTCGAATTTAATTTCGCTATGGTTATCTGATCGAACTTGTGATATTGAATAGAGTTGTTCAATATATAGTTTTAAAATGAGTACAATTAACCATTTTAATTATTCTATAACATATAAATTTTCTACATAGATTATTTTAAAAAAAGAGCTACAAACCATGAAAACTCCTACTAGCGCTTCAGATAGATCGAAATTATGTCGCCATCCTCAATTACATGATCTAAGTTCTCGAATTTTTGACCGGGGTGTTTTGCAGATTTACCCCATACTAACGAGTAGCGATAATCGCTTATGAATCGTTTGTGAATTTTACGACAGAGTTTCTCCAATGTATCGCCATGGTGGAGAATTATTGGTTCATCCATATCAGCCTCCTGTTTAGGTGGCTTCAAAAATACGCGAATCAAATTTAGCTCCGTGAAGATATTATGCTTAAGAGTGTTAATATTTTCTTCATTTTTAGCTGAAATCATAATCCAATGTTCGTGACCAATTGCTTCTGTAATAAAAGAAGGGGAAATTGGAGTTTTCATTAAATCAGATTTATTTATGACAACAAATTCTCTCGTATAGATACGATTTCCAAATATAAAATCTATTAATTGATCTGGCGTAGTATCTGGTTCAGAGAAATAAACCCCAGCGTTCCTGACTTTCAGTTCGTTCATTAGAGATTTAACTTCATCTGCATCCATGAGTTGATGGCCTTTGTAAGTAAAATGAATTCCTCCACGCGTACGCTCTTTAATAACAATTTTAGGTGGTCTTGTATTTAACCGTATTCCTGCGTTATTTAACTCCCTTCTAATAGATTTCAAATCAGAAAGATTGATTGTCCCATCAGAACGAAAACATATTATAATCAACACTAACTCTGCTGAGCGTACTGCTGCTAATACTTCTTTTCCCCGTCCTTTGCCAGCAGCAGCACCCAAAATTATTCCAGGTAAATCAATAAGCTGAACTTTAGCTTCTTCGATATCCATCATGCCAGGTATGGCTGTAACAGTAGTAAAATCATATGCTGCAACCTTAGATTTAGTATTACCTTCAGTTAGCAAATTTAATAAAGAAGATTTCCCAACTGAGGGAAATCCAATGAAAGCCACTTGCGCATCACCTGTTCTTTTGATGCCAAATCCGCCTCCACCACCTTTTTTAGAACTGGCAATGCGAATCAAATCTTCGCGAAGTTTAGCTAGTTGTGCTTTAGTATAGTTTATGCTCTTTTGTGTAGCCTTATTTACCTTGGTGCTAGCTAATCGTTCTTCTAATTCTTTTATTCGATCTTCTACTTTTTCAGACATTTTATACCATTAATAAAGAAAAGAATGCAAATTCAAAAAATTTTTCGAAAACATTATCTAAAAAAAATACAAAAATGTAAAGCTTTATTAATACAAATATAATCAATTCTTATTAACTAAATTTACAAAATTTATAGATGAATCTAATGTCTTCAGAATTTGAACAAAATTTAGAAAAGTATGCTGAAGTTATCGTTAAAGTAGGATTAAACCTCCAACCGGGACAAAGGTTGCTTATAGGCGGCCCTACTTTGAGTAATGATGGCACACCCTTAGAATTTGCTCCATTAGTGCGGTTGATTGCCAAAGAAGCTTATCAAATTGGTGCTAGATTGGTTGAGGTGATGTGGGGTGATGATCAATTGCGGTTAATCAGATTCCAACATGCCCCTAGAGACACCTTCGAAGAATATCCGAAATGGAGAATAGATGCAGAAGTTAAATTTGATGAAGCTGGGGATGCAGACCTTTGTATTATTAGTTCTGACCCTGAGTTACTTCGTGAGCAAGATCCCCAATTAATTACAAAATTTCAGCAAACATTTTTCAAGCATATTAAGCCTATAGGTGATTTAATTTCTAAAAATGCAATGAACTGGTTAGGAGCTACAGGAGCAACTGATGGATGGGCAAATAAAGTCTTCCCGACAGTTCCTAAAAAAAGTCGAAAAGCCAAACTTTGGGATTCTATTTTTGAAATTTGTCGAGTTAAGGAAAAAGATCCTATTTCCGCGTGGCGAGATCATATCAACCAGCTTGGTAAAAGAAAAGATTATCTAAATGGTAAAAAATATAATGAATTAAAATTGATTGCTCCTGGAACAGATTTAACAATTGGGTTACCTAAAGCCCATAAATGGGGAGGTGGAGCTATGACTACTCAAAATGGGATTAAATTTACACCTAATATGCCAACTGAGGAGATTTTCACTATACCCCATAAAGATAAAACTGAAGGGATTGTGTCAAGTACTAGACCACTCTATTATGGTGGTGCAACAATTGAAGATTTCAGACTAAAATTCTCTGAAGGAAGAATAATTGAAGTAAAGGCAAAACAAGGGGAGGAATTTTTGCTTAAAACACTTGAAACGGATAATGGAGCCCGGTATCTTGGTGAAATAGCACTAGTTCCGCATTCTTCACCCATTTCACAATCTGGTTTAATATTTTATAATATTCTAATTGATGAGAATGCTTCTTGTCATATTGCTTTTGGTCGAGGGAGAAAATTCTGCTTGGAAAATGGAGAGAATATGGCTGATGAAGAATTTATAGCTGCAGGGGGAAATGATAGTCTTATTCATATCGATTTTATGATTGGTTCGGGAGAAATAGATGTTGACGGAATATTAGAAAATGGAACATCGGAACCAGTTATGCGGAACGGAGAATGGGCCTTTGAGGTATAATTTAAATGAGATTAAAATTTTTTATGTTAGGAATACTAAAAAGAGATAAAAGTAAAAATAAAGTTGTTAAAAGCTTTAATCTGAGTGAGCAGAGATGATTAAATCTGCGAAAAGTTTCATGTCGTTAAGTAATACGTTCAATTTATCCTGAGAATCTCTATCTAATTCTTGCGATTTCATCACAAATACCGAAATGATATACTTAAAGATGTGAAGTTCTATCCCCTTTCCATCTTCGCTCTGTCCCATGAACCGGCATGAATCGGACATAAAGATATTCTCTCTTACTGTGTTTGCCGCGTCAATGAAATCCCTCAAATCCCCTCTTAGCGTCAAACCACTACTTACGCCTTGAACGTTATGAACCAATACATTTCCAGAAATGTCAGAAATTATTATTTTAGCTTTGATTTCTTCAAGTTGACTTTCAGCTTTTTCAACAGATTTTTTTAAATCTTTGTAAGACGAAATCAATATATCTCGAAAGATTTTAGCTAACTCGTCCTGTTGATAAATACTCGTCAATTTTAAATCGAGATCGTAATCTTTAAACATGTCTGAGAAAATCTCTTTAGAATTTTTAACATTCGTATCCAAAAGCTCCTTTGGGTAATCCTCAGTATCATATTTATGCAAAAATAATAGAACTCTTGGTTTCTCGTTATTTTTCCTATGTAGATCCAATAAACCTTCAAAATATTCTTTTGCTTGATCAAATGAATCTGGATCGTGTAAATCGACGATACAAATTAGTATGTCAGTGCCCCTGAATATCTCAGGCTTCTCCATGTATTCTTTACGGTATTGTTCTTGGCCACCAAAATCAAATATTCCAACCTGCAGTCCAAGAAACGGATGTCTTCTTGTTTCGTAGAGAATAGTTGGACTTAATCTTTTGGTATCTTCAGGAGTTTTTTCAGCAAAAGCTACGGAGTATAGGGATGTTTTGCCGCATCCTCCCAAACCTACTAAACTAATTTTTAAGATTAATCACCTTGAACTATTATGTTTTTTATAATTTTTTATCTAATTTATTACTTTATTTATTCAAAACTAATTATTTTTCTTTAGGGGCTAATTTAAACGTTCTTGAGAACACTTTACCATACTTTTCAGTTGATGCTTCTACTAATACATTAGAGTAAACTATTTCATTATCCACAGTTTCTAGAGGATAACCTATTTCTATAGTTTCATACGGAAATAGCTCTCTTATCGTTGTTACCCAAGGTTTCTTTTCAAACATTTCTTCGACTATAACTACCCTTATCTTGATGTCTTCTAATAGATAACCGACTGAATTAGTTAGCGAGATTTTTAAGACTTTTTCTACTTCATTAATTTTCTTTGAAACACTCAAAAATTTTCTGGATCCAAGTGGAGTTGCTACTACTTTTTCGCTTTCTGGTTTCGTTTCAATTTTCGGTGTTTTAATTACACTAGATTCTCTGACAATAAAGACTTTCCGTTTTTGAATATTGTATTTAGAAACTTTTTTAAGTTTAGCTAGAAACAATACCGCGTTTAAATTTATAGCGTTATAGGGTTCAATTTCTAGATACCCTTTTTTCGCAGCGTCCTCAATAATCTCTGTTCCAATTCCCGTTCTTGCAAAAGCTGTATTTTTCTTAGGACCGCTACCTACGGAACCGATTGAAATGTCCGCGTTTTCGGCAGTCAAATCTGTGCAGAAATTACAACTTGAGGATTTGAATTTGTCTAATTGCTTAATGGTGTAGGACTTTATTGGTTCTCCGTCGTGATCGTAATATATATGAAACTTTCCCTTATTAATATCCATTTTTACTACTTTAGTTAAATCGATACCATCATTTTCAAAAAATGGATAAAGCGCTTCAGGAGCAAACGAATCCATGCAGAATAAACCAATTTTAAGAATATGCGCTCGCATGAAATATTTCAACATACCTGCTGGAGAGCTCGTCATTTTATCGACGGCATCGATATTACAAGGGGTACCAACAAACGCAATCGATCGATAATCTTGACGTATTGCGTCCATTAGAGCTTCGACAGTTTGAGTATGGCAATAAATGGAACCGGCTGCCTTAATAGCGTCCTCTTTAGTCGTAATAATTTCTGCTACTGGATGCCATGGATTTTTGGGATCCTTCATTGCTACAATTGCTGCATCAATTAAATGCTCGTCGAACAAATAAGTTAGTAAAGAAGTCACAGTTCCTCCATCTTGAGCTCCAACAACTTCTGGTATATTTGTATTCGATACATAGCCTGTTTTAAATTCTCCCATCAGTTGAATGGGGTCAGTAATAGTTCGGGGACATTGGTTGTAACAAATTCCACACCCAGTACATTTCCCTATTAATTTAGGTTGTCCCACCAGATGATCCCATTCGAGCACTGGACAAACCGCGGCACAAGTTCCACATTCAGTACAGATACCTGCCCGAATTATCTCCTTCATTAACATTCCGTAGGAATCCTTTTTACCCTCAAGTTTCTTTTGAATGTAATCAAAAGAATAATCATATTGGGTGGATTCCGATTCTGGTTCAGTTGGATTTTCAGTCATTTTTAGTAAATCCTTAAGAACTTTATATTAGCTTAATATAATAAATTGAAATCTATGTAAAATTATGGATTACATATATTAAAATTTACTAATAAAATAATAAAACATAGTGTTTGCTACTTTTTAGTCAACATCATCGATACTTAGCCTTTCTTCAATCTTGTCTTCGATCTTCTTAATCGCGTTAGATGCGTGGATCCTAACTATTCTAGGGGCATCGTTTACTCTTGAAAGTAAAGCACTTAAAGCTGACTCCTCTCCATAAGTTTCCAAGAATTTGATTAAACTTACCTTAACTTTAGTATTTTCAGCTTCACTTTGTTTTAAATAATCTATTAAAGTTGCAATATGCTTATTTAATAAGCGTTCTAAATACAAATCTTCACCTTTAACGCGATACCAATTTCTTTGAAAGATATTATATATAGCATCAATCGCTACTTTTTTTATAAGCCAGTAGGAATCAGGATTCTCTAGTGTTTCAATTAGATTGAGAATAGGTGCTATACTTCCTATTTTTCCTAAGGCGATAATAGCATTTTTTTTTACATCTAAATTTCTAATCTTTAGCAAATCGATTAAAGGTTTGGCAAACTCTTCGTTTCCAATTTCGCCCAAAATGAAAGCAATACTTTCTTTCAGTGTTTCACTGTCCGAATTTAAATGCGAGAATAAAATATTAAAATCAGCGTCTTTATTGGTAGAATAAATCTTTTTAACTGCATTCATGATATAAAATTTCAAATCGATATCCGTGTACTCGAAACTTATATCCTCTACGTTTAATACATCAAGTAACTCAGGGATAGCTGACAGATCACCAATTTCTCCTAGTGCTTCAATTGTGGCTACGCTTACTTCGCTATAAATATTATCTAGTCCAGGAATTAGAGGGTCTACAGCGTCTTTTAACTTCAATTTCCCGGTAAGTGTGATTGCATTTTTTTTAACGATAAAATCGTCGCTCAATAACAATTTAATTACATCCTGGCTAATTTCAGGGCTTATTAGCTTTAAAATTGAAACTGTAGAGTCTAATAACTCCAAATCCTCCTTTCTTAGTATTCTCGTAATTTCATCTAATAACACACCTTTTGCTGAATGCAATTTAGAAATGAGTTCTGGATACTTGACTTTTACATAATTCGTGTCCTGAAATGCTATGTTAAGGCTAGAAAGTTCGTATCCTATTAGTTTAATGATTTCAGATTTATGTTCGTTCGATATGTTTTCACTTTTTAAATTACCCAACAAAGAATCAATTAGAAGTTCAGGTTCAATTCCCACTAGGTGGTTTCTTACAAATTCCTTGACAGAATTATATCTTGAATCTAATTCTTTTATAAAGGTAGTTATCTGAGGCCCATCGAACTTGATATTCATTATTGCTTTTAGAGCAGCTAATCTTAGATCCACACTATCAATATTCTGCTCTAATATCCAATTTAATGGCTTCAGAGCCTTATTATTCTTTAGTTTGCCTAAAGCCTTTGCTGCTTCACATTTTACATCGATCTTATCTTCAGATATTAAAACATTTTCTATAATCGCAAAGCATTCATCCTTTAACTGGGGAATATAGTTACTAATACCACCTAAGTATTTTACCGCTTCCTTCCTTTTATCATTATTCTTTTCAGTTTCAATAATATTTGCGAGCATTTCAACGGAATTATCTAATCCAAATTCTTCCCTTCTATCAAATATTTCCTGTGGTGAAGGTTTTGGATCTGACATGCTAAAATAAAAAGTCTTTTTTGAATGCGAATTAAATTATTTTTGATTATTTTAATTATTAGGTTATCCGTTAATAAAAATATTTTCAATATAACTTATGAAGCGAGATAAAATCATTTAGAAATTAAGAAAAAAATAAAGAATAGATGAATCTTATATATTTGGTATTCCTTTTTCATTCCAATTGCGTTTCCGATAATACATTTGAAGAAGATCGCCTAAAGGAGGAACATTCTTCTTAGAACCTCCTTTCTCAAGTGGTGAAAAGAATCTAGAACTATAAGTATCATTTTCTATGCTAATACCACATTTCACGCTGAACTCCCTTTTCATGTTAACAATATTTTGACCTACTTCCTTTTAAAAAATAATTTGCATTATTTATAATACCTTTTACTATTATGTAAAATAAGTGAAAGTAAATCTAACAAAGAAGATAAACACTATGTAAGACAAAAAATTTAAGTTTTACCTGCTATGGAATAGATAAGATGGATCGCTATAAACTATTTAAGGATTGGATGAGACATTCTAAGGAAGAAACGTTTGAAGACGAGCTTGAAGTGAAGCTTAAATATTCTTGTTCCTATAGAACATACGATTGGAAGGATCTTAGAATAAAAAATAAAAGGAGCAAAAAATATCACCCTCGAGTTTATTACGTTGACATAGATTGCGAATTTAAGGATTACGTACCTATTGCGCGAGATATCGATCCTGAAGCGTTTAATACGATGGTTGGAGGCGTCGAAGAGTCGTACTTCGATCAATACGAGCTTCGCGTCGAACCAGCAGTGGAACTAGAAAATTGGATGAAAGAAAGAGATCTTGACAATCTATATGATATCGATATCAACGAAGCTGATGAACGTTACGATGAATGGAAACGGTGGCAAGAAATCCACGATACTAGTATACCGTTTTTAAAGGGTTTTTCAACGCATATTAGCGAACGCGAGGACATCGTTCCAAGGGAAAAAGTAGATGCATTGGTTAAAAAACGAGTCAAACAATTAGTCGCCTATTTTGCCGCTCCTCGGCTTAAACTATTAGACGTTCCAAGCGTTTTTTATAACAGTATTTATAAATTCGAAAGTTTCATCCCAGATAATTATTATGAAATAGAACGTAATAGAAAGGCTGCCCACAAACATAAAGCGGAAGACTATGATAGGATTAAATGAATAAAACGCTTGATGGAAGATCGTTCATCAAGAAAAGGGTTCTTAGAATTAACTTTTTTGATATTATCCGAAATAGAGTCTTCTCTTTATTTCTTCTTAGTAGCGAATCGAGTTTTGAATAATTTTAATAAACTCGAGACACATAGGTTACTTAGAAAAAAAAGACAATAATAGTAACAATAGAACCAAAATGCGGAATGATTTATCCAACAAGAAAATTAAAGATATCGAGATTATTTTTGATTTAATATACAATGAACAATTCGATCTAGCGATTAAGTGCTTAGAGAACCAAATCTATCCTTTAGTGATACAAAGTCGTGCTTTTGGGCAATATAAGCCCGGGGATAGAGATCTACCGCTCGAATTTAGCGCTGAAAAGGAAAATCACTTGATTAAAGACGAGTTAAATTTAATTAAGTTTCAATCGGGAAAATACAGATGGGAATCGTTCGTACCCAGGGGAAAATTGGTTAAAGTCTATAGGAAGGCATTTTCGGATTTCGGATTAAGGGCCATTCACAGTGTGAATGGGTTTTTTCATAGAGATATGTTGGTTAAATGGTTCATTGACAATTTCTTTCGTAGTTATGAATTTGATATGATCATATTCCATGTAGGCGCGACAAGAGAGACAATTACAATCTTGAAGAACGACAAAATTACGATTTATTTAACTGATAAATTTCCGGTTTATGATCATAGAATTAAGAAGGCTAAACTTTCACTTGAAAAAGTTAAACATGAAACGGCCATTAATTGGATGCTTAAAAAAATTAGGAAGGTTGCACGTCTTTCAGAATGTGAAGTTATGGCCCTAGTAGCAGAGCAAAAGAAACAATCGGGTACTCAATGGGTTGAAAAAGATGGAATTTTCGAGATAGCATATGAACATGGAGTTGACTTTTCAACTTTCAAAACAGTTGGAGAGTCTGAACTAATTGTAGGAGAAGCGTCTATCGAGGATATTATTGAAAATCTAGATTTTAATTCTGTTCCTTCGAGCGAGTTTTATGGGATTTTTGATAGTGATTTTTACAGTAAGGAAGAAAAAACTAAATTATTCGATGTAATTCTTAATAAGTTTGACCTTTCTAAGAATTTTGAAGATCTTTCAGATTTAACTGTAAGGTGTTTTTTTAAAGATAAATGGTATGATGAGTGTGACAAAACTAAACTTTTTTATGGTATTGTTGATAAGGTTGATATTACAGATAATTTTGTAGGTCTTCTAGACTTAATTACACGGTTTGAAGATGAATACCATCATGATTATAGTGATTATCGATTTGAACTTTTGGAATATTTTTACGAAGATGTCTTGGAAAATCATCCTGAAGTAATAATGGAAGAATTTCCGGAAGTACTAGAAGTAATAAATAATAGTAGACTAAGCAATTCTTATTTTCGAATAAACACCTTTCGTAATGTAGTTGGTGCAATAAAAAACACAGACATTATGAAGAGGCATTTCTCTCTCATCGAGAATGAATTTAAAAAATTACTGAACTTTTTCTATAATCTACCTCATTGGTTAGGGAAAGAAGCTCCTTATAGATGGGAGCTTTTCGATTATATGACGGATATTATGGAAGGAACTGAGTTGTTAAGAAAGGATGTTCCCAATTACTCGAAATTAATTAAAATTTATCCTTTTATTGAAAAAGACGGAGTTCATTATGCGAAAGATTTCGTATGTATTGAAAGCATGGAACCCTTTATTGATTTAAGGCGAATTGAAAAATTTGAAGCTAGTTTTTTAGTATCCCTTTACAGTCTAATGGATAGTGACCAAATTAAAGGTCTATATTTGACGGAAGTTCAGTATTTATCTTTAATAAATAATTTTGATATGCTATTGGATAAGTTTGACGAAATTCAAAGGGATGAAGATGCATTCGACCTATTTTTCAGATTTTTTAAGGCTCTGAAGCATAAAAAACCTGCTCTCACCGAGGAAACATTAACGAAAAAAATATCAAAATTTGCAACAAATCTATCGATAATCAAGGAAAGATATCCCGAGATGTGGGAGGAATATGAAAGAAACAAAAGGGATAGTCTAAAGTAATTTGGGTAGAATTATGAAAAATAAGAGATATTATTATTATTATTGCTCAAAGTGTTATAGGTCCCTAGAAATTAGAGCGAATAAGCTTTTTTGTAAGAAATGCAATAAATATTTTTCATTTGAGGATATGAGACTACAGGCTATTATCGAAAACATATCTTTTGCAAATTTAAACCTTCCCTTAAGTGTTGTGGATGAATTATTTGAAGATAAACGGTATACTGAGATAGAAAAACTAAAACTATTTAGCACGATAGTTGATGAAATCGATTTGTCTAATAACTTTACTGAGCTGATACGTTTGATTGCTTCCTTTTCCGAAAAATATGATTACAGTGGATTTAAAAGGTATGATCTTCTAAGCTATAAAATTTTTAATAAAACATATAATGGAGATAATCAAATAGTAGCGTTTATGTATTTGTATGATGCAATTATAAAAGCTGGAAACGATGTGAGGAAAACACCTACTAGAAGATGCCCTAAATGTTCGAGCATAAATGAATCCTGGAGCAGTAAGTGCTTAGGTTATACTGGTAGAGGAAATAAGTGTAATTATGAATTTAGGAACTTTCCTATAAGAATAAAACATCCTACAAGATTAATCGTGAGAAGATTTCCGGATCTACTAAAGGCATTTGAGGGATTTAACTATAGATTATACCAATATAAGGCTTTTAGCTCTATGATTAGCTTAATAGACACAGAAGTAATCGCTAAGTATTGCACTCTCATCGAAAATTTTTTAGAAAATTTACTATACAATTGGTATCAATTACCTGAGGATTTGGGTGAGAAGTATATTAAGAAAAAAGGTTTATTTAGTGACCTGGTACGAGGGATCGAGGGAACCGATTTATTAGATCATAAAGCTCCTTATTTTACAAAATTAGTAGAACTAATTTCATTGGAGGTGCTTCCTACCTTGTATACGAAAAGTGGCAAATTTGTATTACTATCTCTAATTGGTTTGAAAGAAGGACAACACCTAATGGAGAGCCAGTGGTCAAGTCTATTATTCGTATTTGAAAACATGATAGATAATTTTTATAAGATGGATGAAGAAAACATCCATTTATTTCACGCCGCTTCCTTATTTGTGAAGATTTTACTACAAAAAAAACCTGAACTTATAAAACAGATATTTGTTGACAAAATCTCGTTTTACATTGCAAATCTAAACACAATCAAGAAAAAATTTCCAAAGGGATGGAATTCCTTATATGAAAAAGAAGAGAAACTGCGTGAAAAAGAAGACAAAGAAAGACAAGAGATAAACAAAATTCTTCGGGAAGAATTCGAGTAAAATTTTAACAACATGTCAAATATTAAACTAAGCTCCTGCGAATCTAATACCATTCCAAAGAATGGGACTTATATTTCCTGTTGATAAATGTTGCTAAATTGTCGCGTTTCAAATACCTCTTTTTTCCATTTTATAGAGAGATGTTTTAATGATATATTAAAGAAAATATTCTTTTAGAAATATTTCCCAAAGAAATAGTCCATTGCTAAGTTTGTCGCATTCCTCAGATGCTTATTTACGGCGCTCTCAGATATTCCAAATTTTAACGATATATCTTTTGCACTGATCTTCTTTGGTGAAGTAAAAAAGCCGTTCTTTGCCGCATATTTTACAATCTCTTCTTGTTTGGGTGTGAATTTTGGGAATGGTATAAGGGATTGCCAGACATCTGCTCCGGAAGTCTTAATATCGTTTACATCTGTCATTCCTATGATTTTATAGTTATTTTTTGTTAATTTAGATAATATTTTAAATAAAATATCCACGTATTCCTTTCGTGAAATAATATTGATTAATACAACTTTACTGGATACATGAATCGGGAAGAGAAATGCCCATGGACCTGAGTCTATGATAGGAAAAAATCCTGCCGAGCGTTTTTGATCTATTATCCCTATGATTTCATCTCCCTTGCGTTCTAAAAGCTGAAAACTCTCAGCACTAAAGAGATCTTCAATATATTTAGAAAGGTCTTTTTCAATTTTATTCTTAAATTTAATTCTTTGTAGGGAAAAAAAGTGTTTCTGGTCGTATTGGAAAGCATTTAAAATTTCTACGAACTCTAATTCCTCAAATAGTTCTGCGAAGCCTACATGTTTTAAGAAGTTCCCCGGAATCTGTAATCTCACTACTTTCATTCAAGAGAGATAAATGATACGACTTTTTTTAAGGTTGCGATCGCAACCAATCGACTATTTAGTAAGGATTAATTCTTATCTAGTACGTATGAAAATATTATTAACAGGTGCTTTTGGAAACGTTGGGTTAAGCACTTTAAAGGAATTACTAAATAAAGATTATACTGTCAGAGTTTTTGAAGTTAGTAATAAAAAAAACCAAAAGATCGCTAAAAAATTCAAGAACAGAATTGATATAAAATGGGGCGATCTCAGAAATATGGAGGAAGTGAATAAAGCTGTTCATAATCAAGATGTTATAATTCATCTAGCAGCGATTATTCCACCATTGGCAGATAATGATCCCAGTTTAGCGGAAGCTGTAAATGTTGGAGGAACTAAAAATATTCTAGATGCGATCAAGATGCAATTCCATAAACCGAAATTGTTATTTACGTCCTCAGTAGCTGTTTATGGAGATCGACGAGACAATCCGATGATAGAAGTTACCGATCCACTCGCCCCCAGCAAAGGAGATTACTACGCAATAACCAAAATTACTGCTGAAAAGTTGATAAGAGAATCGGGTGTAGATTTCGCAATATTTAGATTAACGTACATAACTTCGATTAACAAACTTAATATGGACCCTCTAATGTTTCACATGCCTTTAGATACGTCTATCGAAATCTGCGATACAAAAGATGTGGGACTAGCTCTAGCTAACGCAATTGATTGTGAAGAAGTATGGGGTGAAACTTTCAATTTAGCTGGTGGAAAACAATGTAGAATAACGTATAGAGAATACTTAAACGATATGATGGAGATTTTCGGGTTAGGTAGAAATTTCCTACCAGAAGAAGGATTCAATTCTGCAGACTTTCACTGCGGTTTCATGAGTACCAATAAATCTCAAAACCTCTTAAAATACCAAAAGCATACGCTTGAAGATTATTATGGAGAAGTCAAAAAGAAAATTGGTGCTAAAAAACATTTTATGCCCGCTATTAAATGGATAATACGATTAAATCTCTTAAAAAGATCAGAATCGTATCGAAGGCATAAATTTTTCAAGAAAAAAGCTGGAGCGTTTACAATTTCAGAAAATAAACTAATAAGAAAAATCTTAGCAGCGAATTTTAATCGGATAGAACTTCTCGAAAAAAAAATAGAAAAGTTAGAAGACCTAACAGCAAACTATATCAAATGCGAAAAAGAAACCTCATCTGTAAATCAAGTTCAATCAGCACAATAAAAAATTTAAAAGTTATTCATTTAACTCCTTTCTTATTTAGAGGCAATGCGACCCCTTAGATCGCAGAATCAGTTATTTTTTATTATAGCATTAAGTAGATTATTAGCTATTACTTATATCGTTAAATAGAAAATAATATAATATATAACGTAAAAACTAACTTAAATAATAATTTAAATAAAAATTCGTAAGAAAAGTAAATTCTTTGACATAAATCCGGTCGAAAATGTCGGAAAATGATAAAGTACAAAAAAGAATTTACTAAAGAAAATTGTATAAATAATTATAAGAATTGAGGTGGAGTAAGAAAGAAAATGGAAAAATCTGAAAATCATCGGATTGGATTCTATGCTTGTCAGTGAGGAATAAATATAAAGAGAAAAGTAGATTGCGATAAACTAGTGGATTTTGCTAAAGGCTTAGATGATGTAGTAATTTCTAAAACTCATGCTTTTCTATGAACAGAGAGTGGACAACAAGAAATAATTAATGATGTTAATGAAAAAAACCTTGATTGCGTAGTTGCGTCTGCTTGAACACCTCGGACTCACGAACCAATTTATAGGGGTTCTCTTTCTAAAACCGACTTAAATCCTTATCATTTTCAAATGGTAAATGTAAGAGAGCACTGTGCTTGGTGTACTGATGATAGTGAAGAGGCATTAAATAAAGCTAAAATCCTTGTTAATAGTGGAGTAAATAGAGCAAAAACCTTAAAAGCTGTCCCAGTGAGAACGGTCCCTGTTGAAAAAGCCACTCTAATTGTGGGCGGGGGGATAGTTGGAATGAATGCTGCGTTGGATCTAGCAAATGAAGGGATCAAAGTTTTCCTTGTTGAAAAAAACACTACTATTGGCGGAAGAATGAGTCAGTTAGATAGAACATTCCCTACCGACGACTGTTCTATATGAATCTGCGGGCCTGTTATGCTCGAAGTCAATCGACACGAAAACATAGAAATTCTCAGCTATAGTGAAGTGAAGAGAGTTGACGGTTACGTCGGAAATTACGAAGTGATTGTGGAAAAGAAACCTCGATATGTAAACAATGACTGCAATGGATGTGGGGCGTGTACCGAAGTTTGTCCAATTATTACTTCCAATTACTTCGACGAAAACTTAGGACCCCGGAGAGCTATAGACATCGCGTTTGGACAAGCCGTTCCATTCTTGTACGACATTGATCGAAATGTGTGCGTAGAATGCTTCAGCTGTGTTGAAGCTTGTGAGCTAGATGCGATAGACTTCAGTCAAGTGCCTGAAGAAGTCACCTTCAAGGTAGGAACGATTATTGTAGCAACGGGGTGGGATATTTACGAACCATACGGAGAATACGGATATGGAAAGTTTGAAAATGTCATTACTCAACCCCAACTTGAAAGAATCCTATCTCCAAATGGACCTTTAGAAGGAAATGTTCACAGAATTTCAGACGCTAAAGAACCTGAAGAAATTGTGTTTATTCAATGTGTTGGGAGTCGTGACACGGAAAGACCTTATTGTAGCGGTGTTTGTTGTATGTTAGCTCTTAAAAACGGAAAACTACTCAAAGAAGAATTTCCAGACGCGAACATTACTATTTGTTATATCGACATGAGAACCAACGAAAAAGGCTTCGAAGAATATTATCAGAGAGCTAAACAATCTGATATAAGGATGATTCGGGGAAAAGTAGGAGAATTTTCTGAAGATCCGGAGACAAAGAATGTAAACATTCGAGTGTATTCGTCGTTAACTGACGAAATCATTAAAATTAGCGCGGACTTAGTAGTTTTATCCACAGCTGCGTTACCTTCAAAGGGTACAGAGCAGATTTCAAGAGTCTTAAACTTAGACGCTGATCGAAATGGATTTTTAACTGAATCACACTTCGGATTAATGCCACAGGAGACTAAAACAAAAGGTATTTTCATTGCAGGCTTCGCCCAAGGTCCAAAAGACATCGCTTATTCGGTTTCTCAAGCTAGAGCTGCCGCGAGTAAGGTAGCTGAATTAACTGCTCCAGGAGAAGTAGACATTGAACTAATAATTGCAGAAGTGTTTAAGGATCTCTGCATTACATGTGGAAGATGCGAAAAAGCATGCCCAAAGAAAGCAATAACGGTTGTCGATGAAGAAGGGGCAATTGTTGACGAAATAAACTGCGATGGCTGCGGGATTTGCGCTACGTGTTGTCCAACTAACGCGATAGATATTAGATACTTTAGAGATTATCAATTATTTACTGAAATTGACGGAATGTTAGAAGGAGGTTAAACCAAATGGAGAACGATTATAAAATTCTAATGTTTGCTTGTCTGAAATGAGGGTATTCTGCTGCGGATTTAGCTGGTGTTTCTCGAATGAAATATACAGCATCCGTCAAAATCGTAAAAGTAAGGTGTACGGGAAGAGTTGACGTAAGGCACATCTTATATGGTATTAAAGCAGGAGCTGATGGTGTTATGGTTGTTGGATGACGACCTAATGAATGCGAGTTCAAGCAGGGTAATTTTAATGCTCAAAGACACGTCGATTTAGCCAATAGGATTTTGGACTCTAGAGGTTATGGAAACCAAAGAATTAACATGTATTGGTTAAGCGGAGCAGAAGCGGGTAAACTAGTTAAAAGTGTTGAAGATGCTTACGAAAAGATAAAACGTTCTGGACACAATCCGATAAAACTCATGGATGCTCAAAAAACAAAGCAAGAAGTAACTACTCCTGTAGGATGATTCCTATAAAGAAATTATAGTTATAGGATGACTTACCTTGCGAAGGAAAAGGAGTTTAATAAAATTTATTGTAAATAAAAAGGTAAATGAATGAAATATGGTTCAAATTGTAAATAGTAATTCATTTAAAGGAATTTCTCCTAAAGATTTAATGGAAGCCACGTATCAAGCTTCAGGAAACTTTCAAATTAGAGCTTTTTTTGAAGCAAAGGACGAAATTTTGAAAGTTGGTAAATTTTCTGAAAACGAATTTTACAAAATCCTAGACGCAATGGTAGATGCTGAAACAGAGCGAAAACTAGTATTAGAGCGACTTAAGGATAAGAATCCATTATTCTTAGAAGAAATTGTTAAGGAAATCAAAGAGTTTCCTGCTGATAATGTTATCAGAGACGTAATCTATCTAAAAGAGCAAGGATTCGTTCAGGAACACGTAGAAGTCAAGACTAAAATGGTTATTAAAAAAATTAAGGGAGAAGAAAAAGAAGTAGAAGTTAAGGAATATTTTTATAGATATCAGCTAAAAGAATTACCGATTGAACAATTTTTTGAACCAGTTTCAATTGTATTTAATGCTGGTGTTTGCTGTCAATGTGGATGGTGTTCAGCAATATGCCCCGTAAATGCTATTGAAGTAACCGCAGACACGCTTGAAATCGACAACGACGCTTGTATGAAATGTGGTCTGTGCTTTTCAGTTTGTCCTAGATCCTTTACTATTGATCAAGCATATAAAAGTATTAAAAAATTAGATAAGTCTTTAAATTGGTCAGATAAAACTGGAGCTTATATTAATGCTTACTCAGCATCAACGACTAAGGATGACATTAAGAAAGTTCGTCAAGATGGTGGCATCGTAACTTCTATCTTGGAATATCTTTTAGAGAATAATCTTGTTGATGCAATTGTAGCTGTGCAGCATTCTGAAGAATTATGGAGACCAGAACCTGTAATAATAGAAAAAGTGAAAGATTTATATAAAACGGGTGGAACTAAATATGCAAACTCGCCCTCTTTAACCATCATAGATCAATGTAAGAAGTACGAGAAACTAGCTTTCGTAGGAGTACCTTGTATGATGAAAGCATTAGAAAAGGGGGCAATGTTTCCAAGTGGGTTGCCATTTTTTAAAAATATTAAATATAAGATCGGACTTTTTTGTATGGAAGCATTTCCTTATGACAGAATAATTAATTTAGCTGCAGAACAGTTCAACAAGGACATAAAAGAACTAACCAAAATGAATATTGGAGGCGGTAAATTTATAATAAATTTGAAGTCTGGAGAGCAAATGGATGTACCCCTTAAAGAAGTGCAAAAATACGCGCGCGATAACTGTCACTATTGTGAAGATCTAACGTCAGATTACGCCGATATTTCTGTAGGATCGATTGGGTCGCAAGATGGATGGTCTTCTGTAATAACGAGATCGAAAGAGGCAGATAAACTATATAACGATATAGTTAAAGCTGGATTAATCGAATCTAAGAGTTTAAAGGATGTAAAGCCCGGGCAATTTCTAGTAGAAAAAATTGGTGGAATTAAAAGAAAAAAATGTAAATCAATAAATTTGAAAGAGAATCAAGATGGACACTAAATCGTTTCAGGATTTAATAAAGGAAGTACACGATCGAGGCATTTGTCAGGAATGTGGGGGCTGTGTTAGCTTTTGTAGCTCAGCAGATTATAATATTATTGGATTTAAAGACCAATATTCTCCCCCAGAATATATTAACAAGGAAAAATGCCTAGAATGTGGAATATGTTATTATATATGCCCACAAACGCACATTTTAGATGATAGTCTCAACAATACATATAGATTCTCTGACTTCCCTTCTATGCTAATTGGATACTATGAGGATATATATTCTTGCCAAGCTATCGACAAGGAATTTCTAGAATATGGAACTGATGGCGGTGTAGTGAACTCAATAATAAATTATTTGATAGAAAAGAAAAAGGTTGATGGAGCAATTGTTTCGAGAACTGACGCTCCTTTTTCCAGAGAAGCGACTTTTGCCGATAATAAACCTGATCTGATAAGATCTTCTGGAGCTAAATTGGATATTTCGCCTCAATTAGACGAGATACAGAAGTTTAGTACTTACACTCATTCAATTCCAGAATTAAATCGTTTTAAATTCAAAAAACTAGCAGTAGTAGCTACTCCTTGTCAGGTATATACAATTCGGTGTATGCAAGATTTAGGAGTGACTCCTTCCGAGAATATTGAAATAACTCTCGGATTATTTTGTTACGAGAATTTCTTTTTTGAAAAATCGCAGATAGAGAAGTTTGAAAAGGATTTTAACATCAAATTTACTGATATTAAAAAAATTAATATTAAAGAAGACGTTATTTTTAAATTAAGAGATGATGGAATTGGGGAAAAAATTATCCATATTCCATTTAATCATCTGAAAAATTATATGCGTGTAGCTTGTAACGCTTGTAATGATTTTACTAACATTTACGCGGATATTTCATTTGGGGGTTTGGGATCGTCTGATAAATATACTACCGTTATTACTCGAACTGAAAAAGGAAAAAACCTATTTTCCCAAGTGATCGATGCTGGAATTATTAAATGTGCAGATTTAAATTCAAGTAAGAAAAAGAACATGATTGAGTTGATTTCCCAATTTTCTCAATCAAAGATAAAAAGAAAAGAAGAATTTATGAAGAATTTAAAGTAGAGAGGAGTAAATTATAACAGAGTCAAAAAAAGACATCAAGAAAGATAAGGTCTTAGATGACAACTCAGAATATCTTGATAAAATTTACAATCCTGATTTAAGAAGTATCTTAAGGAGATGCTATCAATGTGGTCGATGCAGTGGAGTCTGTCAATTAAGCAAAGTCCAAACGTATACACCTAGCAAAATTATTCAACTCATTCTAGAAGGTTTTGAAGAAAAAGTACTAGAGAGCGAGACCTTTTGGGATTGTTTAACTTGCAATCAATGCCTTAAAGATTGTCCAGAAAACATCAACTTTGCTGAATTAGTAAGGATGGCTCGATATAAAATGAGACAATCAGCTAAAAAGAACGTTGATGAGTTGATAGCACATAAAGGAGTTTACACTACGATCACAGAAATAATGAGTCAACCTTATATTAATCCAGATAGATCTCTTGAATGGGTACCTAAAAACATAAAGATCGCTGATAAAGGCAATCTTTTGTATTATGTGGGGTGTATCCCCTATTTCAATTATGAATTTGATAAAATAGATTCAATAGCGTTAAGTACATTACAGATATTGGCCAAAATCGAAAAAGAACCAATCGTTGTATTCAAAGAAGAAATCTGCTGTGGTCACGATGTCTACTGGGGGCAAGGAAAACTAGAAGTCTTTATTGAATTGGCAAAGAAAAACATTAAAATGTTCGAGAAAGCAGGAATATCCACTATTGTAACCGCCTGTGCTGAATGCTATAGAACTTTCAAAGTCGATTATCCAAAGCTATTTGAAGATTTTAATCAAAAATTTGAAGTAAAACACATTATCGCATACATTTACGATATGTGGAAAGAAGGCAAAATTGAATTTGTAGGTAAAAATAAGTCTGATGAGGAAATATCGTTTACCTATCACGATCCTTGTAGGTTAAGTAGATTTTTACCCGAAGATAACGCTATTACTGATAATACGCGCGAAATTTTTAAGGAATTCAAAAAATTAGGGTATAATTTTACTGAAATGGAACACAACCAATCAAACTCGTTATGTTGTGGTGTAAACTCATGGATGAATTGCAACGAAAAGTCAAAAGCACTTAGGTATAAAAGAATGCTTGAAGCCAAATCTGCGGGCAGTATTATGTTAACTTCTTGCCCAAAGTGTAAAATTCACCTTTCATGTTTACAAGACGACTACGAGGACATTTCTTCAATTGAAATATCTGATTTCTCAGAGTTTTTGGTAAATCACATTAAAGTGATTGATTCTAAAAAAGATAGTGAGGTGGCAAAATAATGGAAGGAGCCGTATTAGTAATAGGAGCGGGTATTGCTGGGATTCAGACCTCTCTCGATTTAACTGAGCTGGGGTTTAAAGTATATCTCGTAGAAAAAACGCCTTCAATAGGCGGACGAATGGCGCAACTTGACAAAACTTTCCCGACAAACGACTGCTCGCTTTGTATCCTTGCGCCGAAGATGGTAGAGGTATTTAGAAATCAAAATGTGAATTTAATGACTTATCACGAAGTCACAAGTATATCAGGTGAACCAGGTAATTTTGATGTTACCATTTTAAAGAAACCAAGGTATGTCGATGAGGAAAAGTGTAAAGGGTGCGGTGATTGCGCAACAAAATGCCCAAAAATACAAGTACCTAACGTATTCGATATGAATCTTGGTAAACGGAAGTCAGTGTATATTCCGTTTCCTCAAGCAGTCCCTCCTATATATGTAATCGATCCAGAGTTATGTTTAATGCTAACCAAAGGAGTATGCGGTGTTTGTCAAAAGGTGTGCGAAGCCAAAGCCATTGACTTTGAGCAAAAACCACAAGAAATCAATATAAAAGTAGGCGCTGTAGTAGTAGCCACAGGTTTTGATATGCCTGCGGACGCATTATCTCCAAGATGGGGATATCGATTTCAAAATGTAGTGAGCGCGCTAGAATACGAAAGGATTTTATGCGCCTCGGGTCCATTTGGAGGTCACGTTTTAAGACTTAGTGATGAAGAAGAACCTGAAAATATAGCGTTTATTCAATGTGCAGGATCGAGAGATTTACACGAAAATGTCCCTTACTGTTCAAGTGTGTGCTGTATGTATACTGCGAAGGAAGCTATAATAACTGCCGAACACTCCGAAAATGCTAAATGTTTTGTTTTCAGACACGATATCAGAGCCTATGGTAAAAATTTTTATGAATTTACCCAAAGAGCTCAAGATGAATATGGAGTCAAGTATTTTCAAACAAAAATAAGCACCATCGAAGAAGATCCAGAAACTAACGATTTGATTATTCATTATGAGGATTTGAAAACTGGTAAGTTTGATGATTTTCGAGCAAATCTAGTAGTTTTAGCAACGCCTCTGGTTCCCAAAAAAGACATAAGTGAACTAGCTAATATTTTAGATATTGAGCTGGATAAATACGAATTCTTCAAAGAGAAATCCTATTTCAATAAGTCCTTATCTTCGAGGGAAGGCGTTTTCTTATGCGGTTTCTGTCAAGGACCGATGGATATTCCAGAAACTGTCGCTGATGCCAGTGGCGTAGCGTCTCAAGTAGCTACTTTACTTAGTTCCGCTAAATTTACAAAAGTTAGAGAAAAAGAATATGACGTACCTGAAAAAGAATTGAGTCCTACAGATGAAATTAGAATAGGAGTACTTGTGTGTCATTGTGGAATCAACATAGGTAAGTACGTCGATGTTCCAAATGTCAGAGATTATATAAAATCGTTACCAAATGTAGTTTGGTGCGATGATAATTTATATTCATGCAGTTCTGATTCCCAAGAACTGATTAAAGAAAAAATAAAGGAACATGATCTTAATAGATTCATCGTAGCTTCTTGTACTCCAAGAACTCACGAACCACTATTCCAAGAAACGTGTCAGGAAGCTGGACTCAATAAATACTTGTTCGAAATGGTTAACATTAGAGATCAATGTTCTTGGGTTCACATGACTGAAAAAGAAGCGGCTACTGACAAATCTATGGATTTAATCCGGATGGCAATCGCAAAATCCAATTTAATTAAACCTCAAAAAGAAGAGAAGATCGCAGTTATTCCCACAGCTTTAGTAATAGGCGGAGGCGTTTCAGGAATGACTGCTTCCTTAGAATTAGCTAATCAAGGGTTTAAAACGTACGTCGTAGAAAAAGAAAAGAAGCTCGGGGGAAATTTAAACAATTTAAACATCCTTTATCCCATCCAAGAGGATGCTTCTATCTTTTTGAACGAAATTGTGGGTAAAGTTGAAAGTCATAACAACATTGAAGTTCATCTTGAGTCAACTATCAACGATGTAATGGGCTATATCGGAAATTACAATGTTTCTATCAATGACTCTAAGGATGAAGTACTAGAGCTAAAAACTGGAGCGATAATTGTTGCTACAGGCGGTCAAGAATTCAAACCTAACGGATTATTTCAGTACGACGGTAAGAAAAAACAAATAATGACACAACTCGAACTCGAGCAGAAATTACAAGATACTGATAAATCGTGGCTTGAAAAATTAAAACGCGTTACATTCATTTTATGTGCTGGTGCTAGACAGAAGGAAGGTATAACCTATTGTTCTAACGTGTGTTGTGGAACATCAATAAAAAACATAAACATCCTCAAAGAATTAAACCCAAACCTCGAAATTATTGTGTTATATAGAGATTTTCAAATGGCTAAAAAAGGATTTGAAGAATATTACCGTAATCGAAGAAAAGACGCAATGTTTTTACGATACGATTTAGAGAATCTTCCAAAAGTGACTAAAGTAGGCAAATCCTCTGAAAGATATAAAGTAAAAGTATTTGATACTAATTTACAAGATAATCTCGACTTTGAAACTGATTTAATCGTATTAGCTACTCCTATGATTCCTGCAGATAATCTAAAAGAATTAGCAATGATGCTCAAAGTACCTTTAGATAGATCAGGGTTCTTTCTAGAAGCTCATGTTAAACTGAGACCTTTAGATTTTGCTACGGATGGAATCTTCCTTTGTGGCGTAGCACAATGGCCCAAAAACATTCAAGACTCTATATCACAAGCAAGCGGGGCAGCCGGTCGAGCAAGTAGATTTCTGAGCGCAGGAGAAATAACAACTTCTGGTTTGGTCGCAGAAGTTACTCAAAGCAGATGTATTGGTTGTGGAGATTGTGAGGAAGTTTGTCCTTATAAAGCAATAGAACTGGTAGAAACTACAAAAGAATTCGAGGATGTATCAATTATTATAAAGAAATCATCAATAAACTCAGCTCTGTGTAAAGGGTGTGGTACCTGTGCGGCAACTTGTCCCGTTGGTGCGATATCCGTCAAACATTATGATTTTGATCAAATTGGAGCAATGATTGATTCATATCTTTTAGAAAAAGTAAAAAATGGAGGAAGCACCTAATTATGAGCGAATCTAAAAAAAAAGTTAAGAAGACCAATGATTTTGAACCAAGGCTATTAGTCTTCTGTTGTAACTGGTGTAGCTATGCGGGTGCAGACTTAGCAGGGGTATCGAGATTTCAATATCCTCCTAACATTAGAGTTATTCGCGTGATGTGTTCGGGGAGAGTTGATCCTTCCTTTGTTCTAAAAGCTCTTAAAGATGGCGCAGATGGAGTGTTAATTAGCGGATGTCACATCGGTGACTGTCACTATATTTCAGGCAATGAATACGCGAAAGATAGATTTGAAAGAATGCATAAAATAATCATTAAGCAATTAGGCATAAACGAGAAACGCGTTAGATTGGAGTGGGTTTCAGCTTCTGAAGGAAAAAGGTTTGCAGAATTAATTACCGAATTCACAAACCAAATAAAGGAGTTAGGACCTCTTAAAAATTAGATATTATTTCTTAATTTTAATTTTTCTTATTTAAATATTAGAATTCTATTAGGATTAGGATACCTTCTTGGCAAATTTTTGTAACAATATCAAAACGACAAGAAGAGTCGCAGAAACCATAAGAATTATCATATATACTAAGGAAATTCCTCCAGAATTAAAAAAAGGTTCAAAAGTCATTGGAACGAAAGCAATTCCGATAAATTGACACGCCGTAGTTAAACCCGCGAGAGCACCACGTCTTTCTTTTGATAAAGTCTGGCTATAAAACATGACTAATGTCGTTAATATTCCTCCGGCGAAACCCATAAAGAGAAGTCCTATGGATGTTAACAGAAGCGTTTCAAAGCTGTTATTACCAAACAATACTAAAATTATATTAGCGATAAATAATGAAAGCATTCCCATCGCTAACGCAAGTTTTACGCCTTTTTTCTTAATAGCGAATCCTGTAAGATTACCTGCTAAAAAACCCATTACCCCAAACAAAGCAATCACTATACTTGAAATCGTCTCGGGGAATACATCCGCAAAGGATCGCGAAGTCCAAATTATAGTCGCAATAGATGTATGTGAAAGTAAAAAAGCTGATATAACCAATAAGATAACTGGTACGCGACGAATTTCTTGAGCTATATGGGAGAAATATGTTCGGAAACCCACATTAATTTTAGTTATCGATTCATTTTTTCTTAACATAAAAATTATTATTATCCCTAATACCGTAATACTCAAAAATATCAAGTATAAATATCTCCACCCTATAATAATTATTTGACCCGCAAGTAATGGTCCAAAACCAACGCCTAGATTAGCAACAGCACCTAACAAACCAATTTTCTTGGAAATTTTAGGTCCGGGAGTAATATCTGTTAGTAAAGCTATTAAAACAGGATTAACAAAACCGAAACCAAATCCTGCTATGACATTTGCAATAACAAAACCTCTCAACGCGAAGGATAACGATGCTACGATCATTCCTATTCCAAAAATAGATAAACCTAAAAGAATCACCAGATAACGACCTATAATATCTGATAATGCTCCTGAGAATAGTTGAACTAAGGCAAATGGGAACATAAATGATGGAATAGCAATCAATAACGCGGTTGGAATTACCGAAAATTCAGAAGAAAGAACAACAAATAAAACTAAAATAACATTTCCTGTAAGGGGACCTAGCGTAAAAAGTATAAAGATCATTACTTCAATTAGTTTTGAAGTCTGTTTCGTTCTCATATTCACGACGAGTAATCTATCCATTTTTTTACATGTATACTATAAAAAATATGTGTCTAATATTAAACTCTCTGCTGTTATAAAATTAAAAAAAAAAAGATATTTAGATTTATGATACTTGAACCGATATTTGCGAGAAGAACGTTGTAACGATTATAACAAACAAGATAAGCCCCGCGAGTATAAGGTAGATTCGCCTAGATTTTTCGTCAAATTTATCGTTTAAAGCAAAACTCAAAAACCCTATAGCGATAAAGAACATACCTATATTGACTCCAATCCGAGCAACATTTCCTACTATGACTACTTGGTATTCCATCCAATAATATATAAGAGTAGCTCTTTCAAGCTTTACAATGTAATCGTTATACCCGTATAAGCCTTGCATGTAATTCATCTCGTTTTGCTGGTTTTCTAGAAGAAACCATGTATAAGCGTTATCCGCGATTGATTTACTGATCATGAGTAATGTGCCAAAAATTATCGCAATTAATAGGCCATAAATTAAGAATTTAGTAGCTCTTTGTTTATCCATCATTGGCAACATTTCATACAAACTTATTTTTCTCTCTTTCTCTTCCGTCCCCATTTTTTATCACCTTAAATAATTTGCTTTTAAAACTGATACTAATGCTGCCATTACGTAAGCTACGATAATGAGCGCCCCTACTAATATGAGAAGATTATTTAAAGTTTCTCCTGGACCATCTACTTTTATAGTGATATCGAAAGTAACATTTGTATCCGAAACAGGACCGGAATTAGAGCCATAAACTATTACGAAATAGTCACCTGGCCAAGATATCAATGAATCACCTACTCTATCCCCCATAAATTCAATATAGAAATAGATTCCACTGCTAGGTAAACTTAACGAACTAGCCCCAACCGTACTTCCCGCCGGTGAAGAACCCCAACCAAACTCAGAATATACGAACTGCAAGCCTGAAATTCCCCCAGGATTGCTATCTAAACTAATGGCTCGGTCGTACACGCTTTTAGCTATGATTTTAATCGTGACCGATGAATTTGGATAAAACTCAGAAATTTCTACTATTAGTTTCTGATCTTGACTTAAAGTTACTTTGTAACCGAACGCATTAGTCATACTTGTGCTGCTAGCTTCTTGTATAATCTCTGGTTTTCCTTCGTAAAGAGTCATTTTATCTAGTAACATCCCAAAAAAAGGACCTAGTACTAGACATGCAATACCTATTCCAATGATAAAGTAAGCAGTTTTCTTTTTCAAAAGTCGACTTATTTTAAACATGTAGACACCTTTAAAGACTTCTTTTTTTTTTATTAGATTCTGGTCACATATATTTAGCACATTTCGAAATAAAAAACTGAGTTTGGTTTTTATTAACGGATGAATTAAAGTTCTAACGAAAAAATACTCAAAAAAATGTGATGTAAATAAAATCTATGGTTAATTTTTATTCTTAACTAATTTTACTAATTCTATGTTGATAAGCGGTTATGAAAACAGATAAGAATTATTCTGATTATATGTTTAATTTCATAGACACAATATGTAAGAAGTTTGGTCCAAGATATTCTTGTAGCGAAGCTGAAAAGAACGCAAATATTTGGATCAAGGAAGAACTTGATAAGTTTTGCGACGAAACCTTCATCGACGAGTTTGAAACTCGACCTGCTCTGTATCCTCAAGGGTTTATCAAGGTAGCGGGAATCTTAGGAGGCATTTCTCCTTTATTTATGCCTTTAATATTTCCATTTCCGATAATATCTTTAATTCTTGTAATACTCGGTATTACTGTGCTCTATAGCGAGCTATTTCTTATGAAAGAGTGGATTGGGTTCCTTTTTAAAAGTAAAAAATCTACTAATGTGTTTGGGATTATAAAACCAACCGGAGATGTTAAGTTTCGCATTATTTTCGAAGGACACACCGACAGTGCAAAAGAAATGAATATCGTAAGTTATAAGCTTCGGGCGCGCCAAATAATAGGGAGAGTTGGACTTTACTTTTTGTTTCACACAATTATTTTTTCGCTGTGGAAGTTTATCGCTCAATTAGTTTCGGGACCCTCTATCGTAATGTTGAATTGGGGAATCGTCTCTATAACGGTGTTAGATCTTATCTATTTTATCCCGTTGGTTATGATTTATCCCTTTTTCATCTTGTTGCTGAAAGGTTTCTTGGGAAAGACGGTGGTGTTAGGAGCAAACGATAACTTATCTGCCTCTGCCGTTGCCGTCGCAATAGGGAAGTACCTAAGCGAAAATAGGCCTAAGAATGTTGAAGTATGGATAGGTTCGCAAGGAAGCGAAGAAGTAGGTGATAAAGGAGCTAAAGCTTTCGTTGAGAAATATGGGAAATTAGGAGTTCTCGATAATTCTTATGCCGTGGTGTTAGAATGTTGTGGAGCGGCAGAGGATATGTTCTTAGTCGAAAAAGACATGCACCGAGCAGCATATGATACAGAAATCAATAGTATGTTATTACAAGCCCATACGGAGGCAAAAAAAGAAAATCTTGACTTATTAAATATACGCACTGGAAGTCTTAAAATTGGATCGTGTGATGCTTGCCGATATATTCACGAAGGATTTAAAGCAGCAGCTTTGATGGGAATGGAACACGTAAAAAATAGAGCAATTAACTGGCATTCTGTTAATGATGCTCCAGAAAACATAAATAAACAGGTTTTGCGCGATTTTCTCGATGTTTCACTTAAATTCGTTGAATTGGTCGATAAAAAACTTGCTTAAATAAACTAAAATTTACTTACAATATTAAAAATTAATAGAATAAAAAAAAAAATAGAGATGGGTGAATGTTTTTATAATCCCATTTCCTTAATCTTTTCCTGATTAGCTTGTACTTTGTCTGGAGTTAACTTGTACCACGCCCAAAATATAATAGCACCTATGAGAATAAATATCGTAGGAATAAGTGCTTGATGAAAATGTATTCCCCAAATTGCCCTTTCTGGTTGGTTTAATCCTAAAGTTTTATCGAAACCAGTAAGCTCATGAATTAGCGCAAATGTAAGAGCTTGGATTATAATTCCTATTCGACCGAAAAATTGTTGAAATCCCGTATAAATTCCTTCTTCACGTTTTTTGGTTTTTACTATTGCGTTATCGATCACATCTGCGGATACTGGGAAAATCATTATCCAAAAACCTCCCATAGCTATCCCCCATAAAAGCATCTCAAAAACTATTAACCAATAATCTCTATAAAAAGTTATGGGTAATGTAAAAGCTGCCAGAAGTAAGGCAGAAATTAACATAACTTTTTTATTATTTTTAACTCTCTTTGAATATCTCGTCCATAGGGGGGTGGAAATTAATACTCCAACAAGGAATGCGGCAAATATAAAAGTAGAGGCAGTTGGTAGCATTTTAAGGGAATATTTTACTGTGTATTGGACGGAAGCCTGGATTGTTTCTATTAGAGACTGATAAAGCATATAGAATATCATGAATACTATGAATGGCGTCTGTTTTAATGCTGTCCAAAGGCTTTTGAAGAAAGGAGTATGCTCTCGTTCTTCTGCTTGAGAAGACAAATAAAGATCAATTGTAACTTGATCTTCACGTGAGCCTGGAATGGCTAACATGAAACCAACAAATGTGATAATGGCTACTACAAGACCTTGAACCGCAAAAGAAGGATAGTTTGTAGATGTTGGTGTAGAATATTCAAATATTAAAGGCGGTAAAATAGAGCCTATAGCAACTCCTACAACACCTATCATAATATAGATACCACTAGCAGTTCTTCGCTCCTGAACTGATCGATATTTATCAGCGAATAAGGACTGAAAATTCACAAATAAAATTGAATGAAATGTGTCAAAAAGGCATGTAGTAAAGATAAGCCAGGCGAACAAAATCCATTGACCTGACACAGCATCATAAGTTGGTGGTGTAAAAATAAGCATATAAGTAAAACCCCAAGGTAGTCCTCCAATCAAAATCCATGGAAATCGTCGTCCCCATTTTTTCGTGAATTTAAAGGACCTATTCGTTATATATCCTATAAACGGGTCGTTAACCATATTATAAATCGCAAAAACTACGTATGCCCAAAATATCAACCACACATCTAATCCTAGTTCAGACTCATAAAAAAAGAAACCAAAAGTTGTAAAGGCAATTCTAAGCATCTCTCTAGAAAAGGAGTTAAAACCGTAAGAAGCCATGTCCAACTTACTATGTTTAATATCTAATACATCTTTTTCCATAATACTAACCAATTTTTTTTTAATAAATTATTTATGTATTTTTAACTATTAGATAACCATCTTTTTATAGTTTATAGTTTTCTACTAGAAAGAAAAATTATTTTAAAACCCCAAACTCTAATTAAATGAGATAAGTTGAAGAACCCAAACATTATACTTTTTATAACACACGATCAAGGGCAATTTTTAGGCTGTTACGATACAACTCGAACGCCAAATTCCTTACACACGCCTAATCTGGATAAGCTTGCTAAAAACGGAATACGATTCACGAATTATTTTTGTACGGCACCACAATGTTCGCCAAGTCGAGGAAGTATTCAGACATCTTTATACCCTCACCAGAACGGTTTAATGGGACTCGTTAACCGGGGATGGACATTACCACCTCACAATAAAACTATGCCTATGTATCTTAGAGAAAACGGATACACGACACATCTACTTGGCCTACAGCACGAGAGCACAGATGTCAACACGTTAGGATACGATACTGTTAGCAAAAGGATGAAAGAATATAAATACGATACTAAAATAATGCTGAGCGAATACGAAAAATTCTTTGAAGAGCACAAAGACGATGAAAAACCATTTTATGTAAATTTAGGCGTATTTGAGATACATCGTCCCTTTATTATATGGAGTGAACCGGTGGATCCAACCTTGGTTAAAATTCCTCCTTTCTTGCCTGAAACTGACAAAATCCGAGAAGATCTAAGTTTATTTTATGGAATCATCAACCCTGTAGATGAAGCAATAGGAAAAATTAATGAGATTTTAGAAAAGACTGGTTTAAAAGAGAATACGCTTTTTATATATACTACAGATCATGGAAGTCCTTTCCCAAGAGCTAAATGTACGCTATACGATCCGGGTATAAAAACTCTACTCATAATGAACTGTCCTAATCAAAATTTATTTAAGGGTGGAAAAGTCCTTGATCAAATGATAAGCAATATTGATCTTATGCCTACCTTGTTAGATTTTATTGGAGCGGATATTCCAGAAAATATTGAGGGGAAAAGCTTTACACCTATTCTAAATAATCCTACAATCCCTTTTAGAAGCGAAATATTTACTGAAAAAAGCTTTCACGAGATATACGATCCTATGAGGAGCGTCAGAACTAGAACATTTAAATATATTCACAATTTTGAGCCAAGCGAATATCTATATCAAATACCGTTAGACATTGAGAGGGGTTTATCTGGTCAAAATCTAAAGAATAAAATAAATATGAAGAGAGCCGAAGAAGAACTTTACGACTTGGAGAAAGATCCGAGCGAGGCTAATAATCTTGTTAAAAATCCCGCTTATAAAAAAAACCTCTTCATATTAAGGCAAAAACTACTAGATTGGATGAAAGAAACTAATGACCCGCTTTTAAAAGGTAAAATTAAAGATAAACGACGAATTTTCAGCAAATTATAATATAAAAAAAAATTCTTTACTTTCCATACGCAAATTTTTTATATTTCAAATATAATTTTTCAATAATAGCATTAAATGCTTCGATTACTCCTTCTCCTGTCATTGCGGAAGTAATGTAATAATTGAGAAAATTATAATTTTTGACTAATTCTTCGATCCTACTAATATCAATGTTGATTTTCTTTATCAAGTCAACTTTATTAGCGAATAAGACAACTGGAATGTCGTCACAATATTTTTTTAATTCATCATTCCAATTTTCTATATGTGTAAAGCTGTTATTACCTAGATTATTCTCTTCAAGACTAACTACAATAATTACTGCTTTAGTCTCTTTATAAAACAAATGATGTAGAAAATTGAAATCTTCTTGACCAGCTATATCCCAGAATATTAATCTAATCATGTCTTCATTAATTTCTTTGTTATATTTGGAAAACTGAGCTCCGATTGTTTTTATATAATCCATTTCAAATGTTCCTTTAGTGAATTTCTTAATTAAAGATGTTTTACCTACTGCTCCATCTCCAACAACTACTATTTTAAATCGAAATTCCTCAGAATTCTTCATTAGATTTCTATGACTTAATGAAAAACAATCTATTTTTAATGAAGATTAGGTTTAGGTTAATATAAAATTTTGGTGAATTGGAATAATTGAATTGTAAACTTCTATCAATTTTTTTTCTCTACAAAAATCTCCATTACCATAGACTCAAGCGAAGGAATATCGTTTAATTGAACTGACTTACTCTTTTGGAAGAAATTCTGTAAAGATTGCCAAATAACACTTTCATTCTGTATGGAATCACGAAAATTCTTAATCTTATGGTGAGCAAAATACGAGTCTCCTTTAAAGATATAACATACTAAAAATGGTTGAACAGGCATCATAAGGAGAGTGTATGCCCCAAAAACTGCCCTATCAAGACCTTCAGAAAATACCTCACTAATAATATAATTTATGGTGGTTAGGAGGCCTCCTAAGATGTCATCTTCAAAATTAAAATCCTCCATAAATTTTTTAGAGAATAGAAGATTACCACCCTCCGTTAAGATTAATAGCATAACAGGGGCTTCTTTTGATATCTCTGGAACTTCGATCATTCGTTTTTTTATTATATTTTCCATTTGTTCGTTCAAACCAGTAAGCTCCAAACGCTCAGATAAAGAAACTTCAGAAATTTTCAAATTCTCCCACATTTTGGTTTGTCTGAGTAATTCATCATGTTCATATGAAATTTTCATTGCTAACCGTTTTATACCATATAATTCTGCTATTTCTTGAGCCTGAGTTAATAATCGTTTAGCTCTCTTTAAATCTAAAGTTAATAATGAAAGTTTTGCTTGTAAAAGGTAAGTTTCGGCTAAATATAAATATAGATGTTGATTTTCAGCAATATATAACAACTTTTGAATGTATGGCTGTATCTCGTTTATTATCTCAAGGTCATTAGTTATCCGAAGTTCAGTTATGTATAAATCACATAAGTTTATAATCGCGTCAATCCGTGATTCACCAGCTACTGTATTGTCCAATGCTAATTCTTTAAATATATCTTCCGCTTTAATACGATCTCTTGCTCTTAGACTCGATTTTAGTATCAAAGCCTTAGCAATGTAATATAAGGTTTTATTCCATTTAGAATCGAATTTTACTGAATGTTCATGTAAATGATCGAGATAAACTTTTGCTTCCTTAATATCTCCCTTACTGACATAAATATCAATTAAGGTACCTAACGCAACTGCCAATGTTAGGCTATAATTAACCTTAACAGCTTGCTTAGCATACGTTATTGCTTTATCATATTCTTTCATATGATAATAATCGTTAGCAATATTATTAAGGCTCGCAGAAATAATTCCTTTATTGCCTATGTCTTTGGCTAGTTCATAGGACCTTATATGAAGTTCTAAAGATCGCTGAATTTCTCCTTTGAAAAAATGAATGTTAGCCTTTATCCTTACCAAGAAAGATTCTCTCTCTCTAAGATCTATAGCTAATGTTTCTTTAATAACTTTAAATAAATTTTCTGCTTGCTGAATTAGATGTTCACTTTGAGTTAAATTGACCGTTATCATATAGGAATAAGCTTGAATGAGTAAAGCGTCAACTGATGATACTAAATCTCCTAGTTTCTGAAATTCTTTATAAGTTTCCTTAGCAACTTCAATTGCGTCTGAGTAGTTTCCTAACTCACGTAAGAGATTAGCTTTAACAAGCTTATATGAGAGTAATTCTTTAAGAGAAATATCGTCTCCTTGTTCTAATTCTAAAACAATTTGTAAGGCTTCCTTTATTTTCCCTTCTTCTACAAGTTGTTTTACTGGACTCAAACCTTTAATTTCAGGATGAAACATCTACTTAAAAAATATTTTAAATCATGACAATTTTGGATATATTTACTAATATAAGCTAAATTGGGTTTTAAATATAATGTATAAAAAATTATCTTCCCTTTTTGCTGTAAGAATTTTATAATTCTAAGAATTTTCTTTCTCGAGAAAGATTTCTGTTATTAACGATTCAAGCAATGGAATACTGTGTAATTGAACTGATTTACTCTTTTGGAAAAAATTTTGCAAAGATTGCCAAATAACACTTTCATTCTGTATGGAATCAAGAAAATTCTTAATTTTATGGTGAGCAAAGTACGAGTCTCCTTTAAAGATATAACATACTAAAAATGGTTGAACAGGCATCATAAGGAGAGTGTATGCCCCAAAAACTGCCCTATCAAGACCTTCAGAAAATACCTCACTAATAATATAATTTATGG